>OJBS01000147.1_pt1 | contig 29557 bp, 25 predicted proteins | sample 1590941 | NCBI WGS metagenome assembly OJBS01 (sample SAMN05416785, study PRJEB24817) | seawater metagenome | isolation source: Sea water | place: Canada:Atlantic | collected 2013-11
TCGTGGGCTCGGAGATGTGTATAAGAGACAGATCCTAGGGGGATTAGCGGTTGTCGCTCTCTCAAACGATGCTGGATTTTCTGAGGATTCGGCAATTGATTTAGGAGTCAGTGTGGCACGCGACATTGAACGCGGCGAATTGACCCGGGATACCTACGAATCTGTGCAGAATGCGAAGCCTGAGTCCACTAAACGACAGGCGGCTACATCAGCAACTCGCTCATCAAATGGCAGCGCTCCGGGTGATTCTTCTAACGGCAAGCTTTCTGAAACTTCTGTGGAGTACCTTCGGTACACCTCTGCTGGCGGCGCCCAGAGAGAGCTGCCTGTGAATAAGAGCGCAAGAGCCAACTATGCCGGTTTCTACGCTAACGAGCATCGTGATCCTGCAGTGGCGGATTATCGGTACCAACTTAACCCAGATGGCTCCGCGACACTGGAGCATAAAGCCTGCGAAAGCTGCACGCATGAATTATCTGGGGATACTATGAGCCGCTCCTGGACGGAGGAATACCAAGCCATAGAGTGGGCGCCGATGTTAAACGACCAAGGCAAACCACTGACACGGCAGGTTAAAGATATGAATGGAGAGACGCATCGGGCGAGAGTATTGGTGGTTTTACTGCAGGGAGGTAAAACCATGAGTCTGTCGCATTACAACGTTGGAGGCCGGGAAGCTTTAGCCGGTCCTTACGGCGTTCCTCGGTTGAAAACCAATTGACAGCTCAAGGGCACGTTTCAAGTCGATTTAGTGATGGAATCCAAGATCTTATGGTTAGCATGTTGTCACAGGAAAACCGAAAGCATGCCAATGCGGGTTCATCAGGTGCGAGCGGATTGGGTAACCCCGCTCCTCCGCCCCAACAGTGGGACCCTACACATCCGCGTGCCAACGCATAAGAACAACGCCATCGACGACCCATTGCCCCACAACTGGAAGCCGGCTATATCCGACAATGTGTAATGGTCGGACGTTTACGATAAGTGAGCCCAGTGCTAAAAATTGGGTTTCGGAACAAAGTGTGTTCGTTTGTTGGGATTTCGGGACTGGTGCGGGTCGGCGCTAATGTCCGCTTTTGTTTAAAAGCCTGAGATCGCAATTCGCATCGATGACAAAGCGCCCCCCCCCTAACCTGCCAATTTATGGTCGCAACGGGCGGCCAACTTATGGTCGCATGCACAATTTACCAAAATTTCCTTGCACCTCACCAGCCCCGCCCATCGTAAATATTTCTGACATGTATATCTGACATATAAAAAGGCCCCTGGATCCCTCCAGAGGCCTTTCCTTTATCAGTTCAGCCACTCCAAATAGACTAACTCTTTAACGCTGCCTTACGGCGGGAAAACAGCCCCAACAAACCCACACCAAGCAGAGCGAGCGTGCCGGGCTCTGGTACCGAAACGGAACTATAGCCATAGGCCTTATCGCTACCCGTGCAATTACTCTCATCATCAGGTAACAAATCTCCATTTCCACACAAAACCTGCGAACGAATTGCAACCACCCCGAAATCACTAAGACTTAAACCAAAGGCAGATGTACTCCAATTGAACGTCTGAATCCCATTGAAACCCTGAGTCCCGAGGCCGAATATCAAACCCCATGTACCATCAAAACCGGGTATGGTCAGGCCATTAACATTACAACCTGACCCACAACTTGTACTGGTAGTATCGCGACCTAACAGGGAAACAGTGCTATCCCCTGCGAGGTTCGCAAGGCCCGCTCCCGTACTGTCAGTGCCGAAATCAATAAAAATGCCCAATGCTTCGGCATTCCACGGAGAAACGGTCAGAGAATAGTTGAACCTGTTCGCAGTATTGTCATCAACCTTGAAAATATAGTTGCCAGTCCCGTTTTCATTTGTTTCCCAAGTGTCGTACGTTATAACGCCTGCCGTAGCCGAGCCAGCCACCAAAACAGAACCCACTACAAACAGCAATGACAACAGCAAACCTTTTGTGTTCATTTTCCGTTCCTCCATTACATGGACCGTAAATCACTTTGAAGACAATCTTCTTGACTCCGGCACCAAGCTTTCAAAGAGAAATTATGCATTTAATGGACCACCACACGGAAATAGCTTAATATCAAACAGTTACAACTATTTACCGCAGTTTCCGTCAAGGCCCCTCGTAAAGTTTTTCGACGCTCATCCATTCCCTTACCGCCTTCCCTTAGTCGGACTTCGACCCTGATGACACACCGCATCACTCTCCCAATAACCTGAGCAATCCGGTGCTGATAATTACCGGTACGGGAGAGTTACCAAATCCTTCACGGATAATTACATAAGCCTCTGCCCGTTACTGACGTGATGGTCGGGACTAACCAACGTTACCGCCCCCTCATCATTCTTGATCCCCGTCACCAGGCACTCGGACATAAATTTGCCAATCTGTTTTGGCGGGAAGTTTGTCACGGCGAGCACCTGCTTACCCACTAACAACTCAGGGTTGTAAAGGTCGGTAATCTGCGCACTGGATTTTCGGATGCCCACTTCCGGGCCGAAATCGACTTTCAACTTGTACGCCGGCCTGCGGGCTTCCGGAAATTCGTTTACCTCGATGATGGTGCCGATGCGCAGCTCTACGTTCTCAAAGTCTTCCCAACTGATCATGCCTGGTTGTCCTCTGTCTGTTAAAGAAAGTGGCTAATTTCTGTGGTCTGCGAGCAGGGTTCCGACCGTGAACGCGATGTCCTCGTGTTCGGTGTCTCGCCACGGTTCCGCCAGGGCTTCCGCTTCCCACTGCTGCATACTGGCCAACGCCAGAACCCTCTCAACGTAGGCAGCGGCGCCTTCGCTCAAATCCAGCCCGTAGGTGCGTACCCGATAGACGACAGGGGCAAAAAAGGCATCCACAGCGGTAAAACGATCACCTGCGAGAAACGGTCCGCCAAACTGCTGCAAGCCCTCGGTCCACAGGCTGTCGATACGGTCGATATCCTTTTGCAGGCCTTCACTGACCGTGTTCATGCGGATACGCAGGCCAACGTTCATGCTGCAGATATCCCGAAGCGATTGGAAACCAGAATGCATTTCCGCAGCTGCACAGCGAGCCCAGGCACGGGCCTTTGCGCCTTTGGACCAGACTCCGTCGTGGCTCTCAGCCAGGTACTCAACGATGGCCAGGGAGTCCCAAACGGTTGTACTTTCGTCCATCAGGCAGGGTACCTTGCCACTTGGGCTCAGACGTCTGTAGGCCTGCCAGGTAGGCTCATCACCAAACACGATAAGCTGTTCGTTGAAATCAATACCCAGTTCCTTCATCAGGACCCAGGGCCGTAGTGACCATGACGAGTAGTTCTTGTTCGCAATATGAAGGGTGTACATCCCTGTCTCCATCCGGGTGGCTGGTTTATCCAAAATCATTTTTGCCGAATACCGTAGCTTCGTATACAACTACACTAAGGCCATTAAAAATAACACAAGGAACGCACCATGCCCTTCTCTTCCGACCACATTGATGAACTCAATCTGCTGGCGATGTTCGACCTGTCTTCCGCGCAGGAGGGCATCAAGGTTCACCAGCATTCCGCCGCGCCGGAGATGGTGAAAGCAGCAGAACGTCTTCACCAGAAGGGGCTGATTACCCAGAATGATGGCGGTTACCTGACGAGTTTGGGCAGTGAAATGGCCGAGCATGCACAGAGAGTATTGTCGGTGCTGTCCAGCAGCTGACCAGACCAGCTACCCGGCTGACCAGCCAAATTATCCACAGGGCTCCAGAAGGGGCCCTATTGTGCTCGCCCAAAACCTGCAACCGCTCACAACTCTTCGTTACAGAAACAAACACCTTCCGGCCTGATAAGGCTCTGTATTTCCGTCATTTTTAAACCATGTTTGGCTGAGAAGTGGTCATTCCGACACCCAAAGCTGTCAAAGAAGCCAACGTCCCGATAAGACAAGAGCACTACACTGCTTTTCGAACAAATGTACCAACAATAGTTGCCAGCCCTGTTACCCGGCTCCGGGGCACGGCAAAGGTCCATAACAAAGACAAACGAATGGAGTGCGTTTCATGGTTTCAACCTCCCGCTTTTCCCTGCGTGCGATAACACTCGCCGTTGCAGCCGCCTCGGCCGGCTTTTCATTGAATGTCTCCGCCAGCATGGGCAACCTCGGTACAACCTACGGCGTAATGCCCGTAGACGTGGCCACCGCCCAGTCCCTGTCGATGTTCAACGAGCAGGTGTCAGCCACCTATTACAATCCGTCTTATCTAACCAGTGACGAGCGTGGCGAGCTTACCGGCGGCATCCTTCACGCAGAGCAGGAACTGCGCTCCAGCCGGTCCGATGCAGACGGCGATATTGTTTCGGACTCGCCGAGCCAGCACGTCCTGATCGGTATGAAAACCAACCTGGCGTCTCTGACCCGCTTCGATCACCCGATTTACCTGGGCTTCATCGCAGGCGTTGAGAAATATGGTAAGGAAATGCTGGCGTTCTCCTCGGAAACCTCCGAATCCGGGCAATACCTGCAATACGGCAAGGAACCGCTGTTCCTGAACATTGGTGGCGCCACCCCACTCTGGCGGGGCATCTCGGGCGGTTTCTCGGTGCGTATCACCCTGGAAGCAGCCGCTCAACTGGATGCGGTTTCAACGCTTGGCGGTGAAACCAGCCGCGAGCGACTGGCGGTTAACGCTGAGCCTTCGCTGAAGTCCATCCTCGGCACCACCATCAAGTGGGGAGATACCTTCTGCCCCGACAGTGACTGCTTCCTCGACGGCTGGGAAAGCGCGGTCACCTATCGCGCCAAGTCATCCGCCTCAACGTCGGTTGACTCCAACATCATCGTTACCCAGACCATCCCCGACCCGGGCCTGAGCCTTGCCGTGGCCACTATCGATTCCTTCCAACCGGAAACCTTTGCCATAGGTACCCAGTATAAGGGTGATGGCTGGCGCATCGGCGGCAGCATTGAGCAGCAGAACTGGTCTGAGCTGGAAGACGAGTTCGCCAGCGATACGATCAAGGACCAGGAGGGTGTCAGTGCCGCCAACCGCATCCGTTTTGATGACATTCTGGTGCCTCGCATCGGCGCTGAATACCAGCTCAGCCGGCACTTTGCCGTCCGGGGCGGGCTGGCGTATGAGGAGTCTCCCCTCAAAACCACCCGCAACCCGGAGCTGAACTATCTGGACACCGACAAGATCGTGGCCGGGCTAGGCATTAGTGCAACCTATGAACGCACCCGTGTGCTGGCCTACCCGGTACGGCTGGATATCGGTTACCAATATCAGCAGTTGCAGGACCGGGATTTCACCATCGTCGACTATGACGGCAACGAACAGCAGGCAACCGCCGACGGTGACGTTCACGTTGTCAGCGGCTCCATCACCCTGAAGTTCTGAGGAGAGGTTTGCCATGAAACACAACAACACATTGGCACTGATTCCCGCTATGCTCCTGGCAGCATGCGGCGGGGGTGATGACCAGACCATCAATGAGCCGATGACGCCCGGCTCTGTTGTCTACAGCTACCCGACTGACGGTCAGATTGGGGTAAGTCCGCAATCTGATACTGTGGTGCGATTCAGCCATGCAATCAACGACAGTGAAAACGATCTGCAGACCACGATTCAGATGACCGCAGACGACTCCCCCGTTTCGTTCACCGTGTCCAAAGTAGACGATGGGAAAAGCCTGAAACTCGAGTTTGATAATCCCCTGGCACCGGCGACAGACTTCAATCTCAGCTTCAGCGAGCCGCTCACTGCGGAGGGCGGCAGAAAGATTGCAACCCCCAACGCTGTGGGCGACCCAGGTATCCAGTTTCAGACCAGAGGTTCACTGTCCGGCGTTGCGTCGCTGGCCCGCACATCAGAGGTGTTTGAGGTCGCCTCTCGGGTGCCGGCGTCCGACAGTGAATTCCAAGCCATGAACTTCTCCACTTTTCGTCTGATCATGACCCAGCCTATTCACCCTGACTGGGAATCCCTGGGCGGGTCTATTCAGTTACTGGACGCAAACGATCAACCGGTACCGGCAACCGTTCTTGTCAAAGGAAACCGTATTACGCTGGATCCCTGCGTGACGGCAGACCCGATCATGTGCGGCAGCAAGGACGACATCCTCGATAGTGATAGTGACTACACGCTTCGAGTCCAGAACCTGGCCAGCCTCGACGATCCCTCTGGCCCTCGCTTCAGCTCAGACTGGAGCTTTACCCCCAGGGACACTGGCCCAACGGTGGTATTGCAGCAAAGTGCAGTGGATTCGGGGCTCGCGTCCGGAGCGAGCGAAGAAGAAGCCACGACGTCCATCCTTAACGGCCAGATCATCAATGGGGTCACGCTTAATTCCGTGCTTCAAGGCAACGCCGGGCCATCACAACAAACCGGTGATCTGTTCGCTGAGCTGGCCTTTGCGCCAGCCTTTGAGGCGAACGAAGCCCTGCCACTGAGAATTGCGAAAGGCAGTATTTTACGCAGCACCAGCCTGGATGTCCGAGTGGGTGGCGAAGTTCCGGTGCTGGATGCGGCAACCGGTGATCTCCAGACAACAGGAGACATCAAGGTCACCATGTTGTCGGATGCATCAGGTTACTTGAGCCCTAACCCCTATACAGATGACCTGAATGCTCCACGGCATATCACGCTTTTCATGGACGTATCCATGAACACCGAGAACGCCCAACCAAACGCTGCACTGTCACAAACACTGATGGGCGTTGAGTTGCGGGGGGTTGCCTTGGTAAAAGATGGCGTCCTGACCATTGACGCGATTGGCACGGTCGAGCCTGCCCTGCTGGGGCAGGAATACACTGACTCGACTATTGCCTTTCATCTTGAGGCCGCAACCGACGTAGATTCAGCTCTGGATGCCGAAAACCTTCGCGAGATGGATAGCACAGCACCATCTCTGATCAGTTGGATGCCCGGGCCTGAAAACGCAATTCCAGCTACCCGTCAGGCTATGCAGCGCCCGGGGGATCCGGTGATCCTGTTTTTCGACGAGCCACTGGATCCCGCATCTCTGGAAGGCGGCGTGAGCCTGATGGAAAATGGCACGGCCGTGAATGATCTGAACATTCGCCTCGACGGCACAACCGTCACTCTCAACCCGGAAGGTGGCCTTAAACACGGCGTTGACTATCAGGTGACGGTAAACGGCGTGACCGACCTTGCCGGAAATACTACGGCGCTGGCACCACTGGACTTTTCTTTGGACCCCATCGGCGGCAGCTCCTTGACCAAGCGCCCCCCGCTGGCGCTGACCACTTATCCCGGTTACCCATGCGAAACTGACCATTCATTGCTGGACCTTGAAAATGGCGTTCTTGGACAGTGCTATGACGTTCGGGGCGACGCCTACAGCGGTGGTCGCGACGCTACTGTCGATACCCTGCCGGTATCCACCATGCCCAAAGATCGGCCTATCACCGTGGTTTTCTCCAAGACCATCGACCCCAGCTCCATCATCGAAGGCACTACATTTACTGTGGAGAAGGTCTCTCAGAATGGTGTGGGCGGTAGCGCCGTCGACTCCAGCGAGCCGGTTTCGGGACGCCTGGAGCTGAGCGCCCAGCGGCTTCGTTTCTTCCCAGACGAACCCTGGCAGCCTGGCGAACATTATCGGTACACACTCGCTTCCTCAGAAGCGGCAGGCGCCTGCAGTGCCGGCACATACAGCGCAGTCTGTGATACCGACGGCCTGGCGCTGAAAACCGACCTGCTGGAAGGCCTCAACGACCCGGACGGTGGTACAGATCCGCTCGTGATTTACTTCACCGGTGCGGAAGCAAAGAACACCGTATTCACCCCTCTGCGCAACCTCCCTGTCCGGGACACCAACTCCAACTTTCTGATCGACTGCAACAGTGGAACCAACGACAGTGGCAACCGGACGTTTGAGAACGTTGAGAACTGCCTGGAACCCTTCGCCCATGATGGCAGTGATGCAGAGGGCTGGGCAGCTTCGGCCAACGCCACCAAACTGGCAGTGACCGGCAAAGAAGCTTCGGCAAGTGGATTGGTTGCACCGACCGCACCTGCCCAAGTGGGCTGTGAAGCGGGAGAAGGCGTTGACTGCCCACGCGGCAAGTTCATCTACCAGACATACGCCCTGAACACGGAGGTGAAGGGGCCCGGCACATACGATCCAGACCCCAATGTGACCGGGGACGAAGTCGAAGGCATTCTCGTGGATCTATATCCCACTATGCTCAGCACGACCTCGATCAGCGTGTTCACTAAAATCAAGGTAATCGGCTTCATCCCGCTCCAGGAGGAAACCGTAACCAACACCCAGATACTTCGGATGCGCTACGCCAAAGACGACCCGAGCTGCACTGGCAGCAGTTGCGCACGGAACTCTCTGGTGCCCGGGGTGATCACTGAGGGTGAGGATGGTCAGCCGGTATTCATCACCAACGCCGACTTGCTGATCGACGCACCGGATATGGCCATCCCCCTTGGTGGTACGCATGACCTCTACGGGCGCCCATTTACGCTTGAGCTCAAAGGAGACATCACCTTCTTTAACGACGGCCGTATGCAGATTGAACAACGTAACTCCAATCGAGTCGGTTCCAACGACGAACTGCTTGTCACCGCAAACACGGGAGGATTCCAGAATGCTGGTGTTGTCACGCTTCGACTTCCGTTGGAAATTCCGGTGAACGGCACCTACCTCAACTTCATTTCCAATCCGGTGAAAGACATCCCTGCGCAGCAGTAGTCTTGTACTTCAGGCTTCTCAGGCCAGCCCGATGGGCTGGCCTTTTTTTGGCCGACAAAACCATGAAGCGCTTTTCCTCTTCACCCGGTTTCCTGCTAATCTGGTTGCCTGTTGAAACCAATTAGCAAAAATAAAACACAAGCAACGGAGAGACCCCATGGACAATGGCACCCACTACCGTAACTGCCATCTGTGCGAAGCCATGTGCGGCGTGGCCATTGAGGTCAGGGATGGCCATGTCACCTCCATCAAGGGCGACGAGGACGACCCGTTGAGCCATGGCCACATCTGCCCCAAGGCCGTCGCCCTCCAGGACCTCCACGAAGACCCGGAGCGCCTGCGCAAACCGGTAAGGCGCACCACCGATGGCTGGCAGGAAATGGAGTGGGACGAAGCCTTTGATCTGGTGGCCAGCCGGCTGCACCGAACACGCAAAGAGCACGGACGCAATGCCATTGGCGCCTACCTCGGCAACCCTAATGTGCACAACCACGGCTCACTGGTGGCTACCATGCCATTCCTCCGGGCCCTGGGTACCCAGAACCGCTTCTCCGCCACCTCCAACGACCAATTACCCCACATGCTGGCAAGCCTGGAAATGTTCGGGCACCAGATTCTCTTCCCGATACCGGACATCGACCGCACTGACCTGTTCATCTGCATTGGCGCCAATCCGATGGCCTCCAACGGCAGCCTGATGACCGTGCCGGACTTCCGTGGGCGACTCAAGGCGCTCAAGGGCCGTGGCGGCAAGATGGTGGTCGTGGACCCACGCCGCACCGAAACCGGCAAACTCGCCGACGAATTCCATTTCATCCGCCCTGGCACCGATGCCCTGCTGTTAATCGCCATGGTGCACACCCTGTTCGAAGAGAACCTGGTCAATCTTGGCCACGCGGAACAGTGGACAAAAGACGTGGATCTGGTACGACTGGCGGCGCTAGGATTTACACCTGAAGCTGTCAGCGAAAACACCGGCATGCCGGCTGCTGATATCCGCAACCTCGCGCGGCAACTGGCCACAACACCGAGGGCTGCGCTGTACACCCGTATGGGCACGAGTACCCAGGCCTTTGGCGGCGTTGCGACCTGGCTTGCCTACGTGCTCAATATCCTGACCGGGAAGCTCGACAGCACTGGCGGCATGATGTTCACACAACCCGCGATTGATCTGATCGCACTCGGTGGCATGTCCGGCCAGAAGGGCCATTTCGGCAAACGGTTCAGCCGGGTGAAAAAACTGCCTGAGTTTGCAGGCGAATACCCTTCAAGCACCATTGCCGATGAAATTCTCACGCCGGGCGAGGGCCAGATACGGGCGTTCGTGACGGTGGCGGGCAACCCGGTGCTTTCAAGCCCCAACGGCGGACGGCTTGACGAGGCCTTCACCGGCCTCGACTTCATGGTATCGGTGGACTACTACCTCAATGAAACCACCCGTCATGCGGATGTCATACTGCCACCCACCGCCGGGCTGGAACGTAGCCACTACGACCTGATCTTCAGCATGTTCGCGGTTCGCAATACCGCCAAGTACAGCCCCGCCCTGTTCGATGCCGGCAAGGATACCCGCCACGACTGGCAGATATTGCTGGAACTGGCACATCGTCTGGAGAAGAAGCGTAAAGGTGGCCGCCTGCCCCTGCGTTCCGAAATGGGTTGGCGCGCGTTCAAGCAGATCGGGCCCGACCCGATTCTTGATCTCATGCTGCGGGCCGGGCCCTACGGAACCAACATCGGGCCTGCACGCGGCCTGGTCCAGCCGGCCATCGATCTGGTGATGGATATACTTCCAGAGCGCCATCCCTTGCGGGGTCTGGCAAAAATGAGTCCACTGAACCGCCACTGGCAGGATTTGCCCAAGGGGTTGTCCATCAGCGCCCTGAAGGAACTGCCCAACGGCGTGGATCTCGGGCCGCTTCGCCCATGCATGCCTGGCAGGTTGTTTACCCGCGACGGCAAGGTAAACCTCGCCCCACGCCGGTACCTGCAGGATCTGGGGCGGCTTCATGCCTTACTCGCGGCACCGCCCTCCGACGATCTGTTACTGATCGGCCGTCGGCACGTTCGCAGCAATAATTCCTGGATGCACAACAGTCAGCGGTTGGTGAAAGGCAAGGACCGCTGTACCCTGATGATCCATCCCAAAGATGCCGCTCGCTGTGGCCTTCAGGCTGGCGATTCCGCCGAGATTGGCTCTACCTCCGGGCAGATTGTATTGCCGGTGGAGATCACCGAGGATGTGATGCCAGGCGTGGTTTCAGTACCCCATGGCTGGGGCCACCATCGGGAGGGTACCGGTCAGAGCGTGGCAGTTGCCCACGCTGGCGCCAGCATAAACGACGTGTTGAGTGATCAGGAAATTGATCCGCTTGTTGGCACATCCGTACTCAATGGACAGACTGTGTCCGTGAAAGTCTGGCGTGCGGACCGCCAACGCAAACAGGCCTGATATTTTCAAGGGAGATCTCTATGCCGCCGTGGCTTCAATGGACACTGATTATTGCCGGTCTGCTGGCCATCACGCTGCTTGCAGCGTTTATCAGCCGCCAGTTCCGCGCCCTGCAGGACGACAGGAGGCGACAGGAGAAAGCCGAATCTTTCCGGAGGGAGCGCCGGGACAGCATGATTGAAAGCATTCGGGTATTGGCTATGGCGGTGGAAGAGGACCAAATCGAATACTCAGAAGCCTGCCTGCGAATCAAGGGTTTGCTGGATCACGTTGCGCCGGAGTTGCTGGAACAGTCGCCTTTCCGGGTTTTCCAGGAAGTGCATGATCAGATCCAGCATATGCCGACCCACCGTGCCCGCCAGGAAACAGATGCCCGCTTTGTGGACAAGATGGACCGCGAGCGCCTGGCGGTCGAGGAAGAGCATGCCGATGCCATCCGGCGCGCCGCAACCGCCATTCGACACCACCCATTCCAGGCTTGAAGCTCACCCCGTACCGACATGATGATCCAGTATTTTGTAACAATTTGTAATTAGATTTCGTCGCTGACAATTTGATTAGCTTTACAAATCAATCCCTTCAGCAGTCGCGAAATTATGACGCCCCGCTCATTCACCAAACACCAACGTAGCCAGCTTTTATTTCCCTCCGTATTGGCTAAATTTAAAAAAGCGCGTTGCCACTACCGACCCTGCAACAGCGCTCTTTGTTTTCTCCTGAACACGTTGATTTGATTCTGCAACAAGCGGGTGAGCTTGCCGGCCTTCGGGCCGGCTTTTTTGCGGGTTTTGGGAGGTGGTCAGGCGGTGACGGAGCCCTACTGATTCATCATCCCCGCCATCGCCATGATGCTATCCTTGTTTTCGACCAACTCGTCGAACTGCGCTTCCACCTTTTCCCTGCTCAGCCCGAGAGATTCGTAGAATGCGTCCGACACCTCTTCACCCGCACCCAAGGCAACATCGCGTTTGGTCAGCAGTTGCCGGCTCAGCCAAAGCAGTTTGCTGTACACCGCATGGGGGCCGTCATAATCAGGGTTTTTCTGGTTGCGGATTGCCAGGCAGACCTCGTCTGGCATCCCCCAGTTCTGCATCAGTTCCGCCGCAATCTGCTCACGGGTCACACCCAGCAAAAAATGCTCGATCATTGAGGAATCGAGATGGGGGTTGGCTTCCAGCGACCGGCACACCAGCTTGAAATGGGGAGGAAACACCTGTGCCAGTACCAGGTAGCCAAAGTTGTGCAACAATCCCCCCAAGTACGCTAGACCGAAGATCGGACGTTCGCCACGAGGCATCATGCTCGCCAGGATCCCCGCCGACTGGGCTTGCCATATTGCCTGTTGCCAGTAATCCACATAGCCTTCAGGATGATCCTGGGGCTGTTTCAGGGCACGTCCCAGGGACAGCCCCATGGCGAGGTTCATCACCAGGTCAAACCCCAGAATCCGTGAGACAGCGTCGTGCACAGAACGCACCTGCCCCGCCGCCGCATAAAAGGACGAGGACGCCCAACTGACAACCTGAGCAGCCAGACTAGGGTCACTTTCCACAACATCCACCAGATCCCCCATTACAGCGTTGGGATTCACTCGCAGGTGAATAATACGCTGGGCAGTTTCGGGCAGAGGGGGCAACTCCAGCGTATCTTCCAGTCGCTGCTGAATGCGCAGCGAGGTAAACCGGCGAATAGCGGAATGCAGCTGATCCCGGTCCTTCTCCGGACTGTTGAGATTCACGGCAATGGTATCCCGCGCCACCGAAAACGAATGGCGGTCGGCCGCGACGGTGATTCCCCGGAACTCGTCGCCGGGCATGACCATACAAAGATTCTGCTCACCCAGGACCAATGCCACGGACGCCAACTCATCAACTCGAACGTCCACAATCGTGGGCCAGCCGGTTAGAGACGGCAAGGCGGGGAGCTCAGTCAGGCCAGAGCGCTCACGAACCCGAACCTGCTCTCGCCGCTTCATCACCCGCAAATCCCGCCCCAATTGTTTGTTCAGGGCATTGATATCCAGCAGGTCCCCCTCGCGGCATATGGCCTGGAGATTCCCCTCGTCATCCGTGAGCAACACCATTCGTAACAGTTCGCCGCCACGGGCCTGGCTCACATCCCTAAGGGAAACGCCGGCAGCAGACTCACCCAACGCCTGCCTGACTACGACAGGTAGCTCCATAAGTTTCTCCCAAAATGTAGACGGTGCCCCGTTGGACACATTGGTTTCACTCAGTATAGGGCACAATCGGCGACCCAACTTTGACGGCAGGCGGGTTTTCACACGATTTGTTAGACCGGCGCGGTGCTTTTATACGTCGCCGTAGCGAATTCGCTCCCCCAACCAACGGCGAATCAAACCATTCACCAACGCCGGCTGCTTCATCAGCGGCGGCGCCATTTCACGGATTGGCTCTATCCAGCCCTTGTCTCGTTCAAAATCTGCCAGCCGGAACTGCATCATACCGGTCTGGCGGGTGCCTAACACTTCTCCCGGTCCGCGTATTTCCAGATCTTTCTCGGCAATCACGAAACCGTCCTGACTGTCGCGCAAGGCCTGCAAACGCGCCTTGCCATTCAGCGATAGTGGTGGATGGTACATCAACACACAAAAACTGGCCTCTTCGCCTCGGCCAACCCTGCCGCGCAGCTGATGCAACTGCGCCAGACCCAGGCGCTCCGGATTTTCGATGATGATCAGCGAGGCATTGGGTACGTCCACTCCCACCTCAATCACGGTGGTTGCCACCAGCAGGTCGAGTTCGCCGTTCTTGAATTGTTCCATCACCGCCGCTTTTTCAGCCGCCTTTAGGCGACCATGAACAAGCCCCACCTTCAGATCCGGCAGACGTTCCGCCAGCTCCTGCGCGGTCACTTCCGCCGCCTGGCACTGCAGCGCCTCTGATTCCTCAATCAGCGTGCACACCCAGTATGCCTGCCGGCCTTCTTTGCAGGCCCTTCGCACCCGATCGGTCACATCGTCACGCCGGCCGTCCGGAATGGCTATGGTTTCGATAGGCTTGCGGCCGGGGGGCAGCTCGTCAATTACCGAGGTGTCCAGGTCCGCATAGGCGCTCATGGCCAGCGTACGCGGAATCGGCGTCGCTGTCATAATCAACTGGTGCGGCGCCATGGTGCCGCCGACACCCTTTTCCCGCAGGGCCAATCGCTGGTGCACGCCAAAACGATGCTGTTCGTCTACAATCACCAGTGCCAGTCGGCTGAACGCGACATCGTCCTGAAACAGGGCATGGGTGCCGATCACCACGGTGGCTTCGCCACTGCCAACGGCCTCCAGGGCCTCGGTTCGCGCCTTGCCCTTTATCTTTCCCGACAGCCACGCCAACTGGATGCCAAGCGGCTCCAGCCAGCTGCGAAAATTCTGGTAGTGCTGTTCTGCCAGTATTTCAGTGGGCGCCATTAGCGCCACCTGAGCGCCAGCACCGATTGTCTGCAGCGCCGCCAGCGCTGCCACCACGGTTTTGCCGGACCCCACGTCCCCCTGCACCAACCGCAACATGGGGACCGGCTGGCTGAGATCCTGACGGATCTCGGTCATTACGTGTCGCTGTGCCCCGGTGAGGCTGAACGGAAGCAAATCAAGGAAGCGTTCCGGCAGATCACCGGTTGGCAGTAACGGCAGCGCTTCCCGGGCCTGAACCTGCTGCCGTACCTGCAAAAGGCTGAGTTGGTGGGCCAGCAGCTCTTCCATGACCAGTCGCTGTTGGGCCGGGTGCCGCCCCTCCATCAACAGATGAACCGGCGCATTGGCCGGCGGCGAATGCACCAGCTCGACCGCTTCGGTGATACCCGGCAACTGATAACTGGTGAGCAGTTCTTCCGGCAACCAGTCTCGGATCGGGTAGCGTTTGAGGTAGCCCAGAGCCTGTTGGCACAGGCTACGAACCCGCGGTTGCTGAATGCCTTCTGTCAGAGGATAGACAGGTGTCAGTGTGGCTTCACCCGGCGCTGGCATCGGCGGCGGATTGACCTGATACTCGGGATGGTAGAATTCGTAACCGGCCCGCCCCGGCCGAACCTCGCCGAAACAACGCACCCGCGCACCTTCCGTGAGTTGGTTCTTCTGGGCAGCATTGAAATGGAAGAAACGCATGACCAGAAAGCCGCTGTGATCCTTCAGGGTCACCTGCAGGCTGCGGCGCCGTCCCATCACCAGATCGGCCTTCATCACCTCGCCTTCCACCACGCCGACGTCGCCGATACGGAGGTTACCCATGGGAATAATGCGGGTGCGGTCCTCATACCGGTGAGGAAAATGGAACAGCAGGTCCTGCAGCGAACGGATGCCCAGCTTCGACAGTTTGTCGGCCAGGGCATTACCGACGCCCTTCAGAGTGGTAACGGCAATGTCGTCCAGTGACATCATAGCCTGGCTCAGGCGGTTGCGGCCGCGGCCGGGGTGTCAATCTTCGCTTTCTCGATCACCCGACACTGGCTGGCCGCCAGCGACAGCACGTCAATCGCCTTTGGTCGTGGGAAAGTGACCCGCCAGGCCAACGCCACCGTGCGATAGGGCACCGGTGCCGCGAAAGGCCTGACAGCGAGTATGTTCTCGTCATACTGCATCGCTGTAGCGGCGGACAGCGGTAACACCGTAATACCGAGGCCGGAGGCTACCATATGGCGAATGGTTTCCAGTGAACTGCCTTCGGTCACCAGCGAGGGCGCCGCAGCACTGGGATTACGGGTGACCGCATCCACCAGCGGGGGGCAGGACTCCAGTACCTGGTCACGGAAACAGTGGCCGGGACCGAGCAGTAGCAACTGCTCCTGCGCCAGCTCCTCCGCCGTCAGGCTCTCGCGCTTGGTCAGTGGGTGACCTCCTGGCAGCAGCACCACAAAAGGCTCGTCGTAGAGCGGCAGGGTGACGACCTCGGGCTCTTCGAACGGCAGTGCAATGATGATGGCGTCCAGTTCTGACTGGCGCAGTTTCTGGCGCAGTGTGGCCGTGTAGTTTTCTTCGATGTAGAGCGGCATCTCAGACGCAGCGCGGCGAAGCTCCGGCAGCAGGTGCGGGAACAGATAGGGGCCGATGGTGTAGATGGCACCTACCTTAAGGGGGGCATTGAGCTGGTTCTTGCCGTCCTGTGCCATGTCACGAATAACACCCACCTGATCCAGAACCCGCTGGGCCTGGTCGATGATACGCTTGCCCGTTTCGGTGACGCGGATACTGTTCTTGCTGCGCTCGAACAGGGGTATGCCGAGCTCGTCTTCCAGTTTTTTGACGGCCACACTCAGGGTCGGCTGGCTGACATGGCAGCGCTCGGCAGCGCGGCCAAAATGCCTTTCCCGGGCAAGGGTAACAACGTATCTTAACTCGGTCAGAGTCATGGCGAGCTCCGGTCAGAATTCGTCCAGGTCAGGGATCGTGCAAACGTTCCGTGAATTTATTAGCCAAAGCATAAGGATTGATATTGTCTATGGCAATCACTGAGCGCCAACAAACACCAAGAATACTGGTCGCCGGCTGCGGCAAGCTCGGCGGCGCCATTGCCTCACAGCTTACCGGAACGGCGAAAGTGTACGGCCTGCGACGCAATCCGGACAGGGTTCCAGAGGGTGTCCATGCGTTGGGGGCGGACCTGATGGTGCCGGAGCAGGTGCGTTCGGTACTGCCGGACAATCTCGATATTGTGGTTTATTGCCTGACGCCAGCAAGCTACGACGACAAGGGCTATCACAATGCCTACGTAAAGGGCCTGCAGAACCTGATCGACGCCCTGGACGGGCACCGACTCACCCGACTGGTGTTTATCGGTAGCAGCAGTGTCTATGCTCAGGACGATGATTCCTGGGTGGATGAGAGCAGCTCAACCGAGCCCGCCCGATACAGTGGCCAGGCGATACTCGAGGGTGAGCGGATCGCCCTGGAAAGCGGCAGTCCGGCAACCGTAATCCGTTTCAGTGGCATCTACGGCCCGTCACGGGCGCGCTTCCTCGACGCGGTGATGAGTGGCGGCATGGCTCCGACCTCTCCCGGCCCCTATAGCAACCGTATCCACGAAGCGGATGCGGCCGCGGCCACCTGCCATATCGTGGGGCGGGCACTCGCAAGCCAGCCACTTGAGGACTGCTACCTGGCCAGCGATTGCGAGCCCGTGCGGCTCGATGAAGTGGTGGCATGGGTACGGGAACAATTGCCCTGCGACAAGCCTGGCCCCGACGCCCGTAAAGGTGGCCGCGCAGGCAGTAAGCGCTGTAACAATCGGCGGCTGCTGGACTCTGGATTCCATTTCCGCTACCCGGACTTCAGGGTGGGCTACCGGGAAATGATAGCCGAAAAAACCCGGTAGGCCTGGCGATCACCCCACCAATGAAAAAGGCGGCCCGTAGGCCGCCTTGGGTGTTAGCTTGAGCGAGTATCAGCTCAGCACCATCACCGCTTCCATCTCAACCGGAACGCCCTTGGGCAACGCCGCGACACCCACAGCGGCCCGCGCCGGATACGGCTCTGGAAAATACGTGGCCATGATTTCGTTCACCGTTGCAAAGTTGCTCAAATCCGTCATGTAGATGTTGAGCTTGACGATGTCCTTGAGCTCTCCGCCACTGGCCTCGCAGACGGCTTTAAGGTTTTCGAACACCTGCCGGGTCTTGGCGGCGAAATCACCCGCGACCACCTCCATGGTTTCCGGCACCAGCGGAATCTGCCCAGACAGGTACACAGTGTCTCCGGCTTTAACTGCCTGGGAGTATGTGCCGATGGCCTGTGGCGCGTTATCAGTCTGTATTACGGATTTGTTGGTCATGACCTTGGGGTCCTCTTTATCAAAACGCCAATCCTCACCTTTGGGTGGATGGCATGTCAACAGGCCAAACGTCGCGGCCATGGCCTGTTGCATAACGGTTGCGTCACTGCCTTACACGATTAATATGAGTGACAGCGCGAATATTCCTGATCCGCCGCATCACCCTGGCAAGGTGTCGGCGCCCGTTCACATGTACCACCAGGCCGACAATGCCCAGCCTCGCATTCTGCTCTTCCACATTGATACGCTCGATGTTGCCGTCCGCCATGGCAACTGCATTGGCAAGCTCCGCAATAACCCCGCGCTGGCGTTCGAATTCCACCCGAAGCTCAACAGAGAACTCGTTGGCAATGTCCTTGGCCCACTTCAAATGAGTGAGACGCGCCCTGCCTTCATCATCTTCCGGCAACCGTGAACAGGTATCCGAGTGAATCACCATGCCATTGCCCGAGTCCATGGCGCCGACCACCGGATCACCGGGAATCGGTTTGCAACAGCTCGCAAACCGAACCAACAGGCCTTCGGTGCCACGAATAGTCACCGGGCTGTTATCAGCTTTATCCATGATCGTCGCCGATGCCACGTTCGACGCTTCATTGTCTGTCTTGCCGCTGACCAACTGGCGGGCTACGAGGTAGGCCATACGGTTGCCCAGGCCAATGTCGCTGACCAGGTCCTCGAAACTGTCCACCTGGTTGTGACGGACCACCGCCTGGATCTGATGTTCGTTGATCTCCGGCAGGCTGGCACCAAATCCTTTGAGGGATTTTTTAAGCAGGGTTTTGCCCAGATCCAGGGATTCGGCACGCTTCTGGTTCTTGAGCACATGGCGAATACTGCTGCGGGCCTTACCGGTTACCACGAAACTGAGCCAGGCGGGATTGGGCCTTGCCCCGGGCGCGGTAATGATTTCAACGGTTTGGCCACTTTGTAGCGGCTGGCTCAGGGATCCGAGGTTGCGGTTGATACGGCAGGCCACGCAGGCATTACCGATGTCCGTATGGATAGCGTAGGCAAAATCCACAGGGGTGGCTCCGCTGGGCAACTCCATGATCTTGCCCTTGGGCGTGAACACGTAGATCTCGTCCGGGAACAGGTCGACCTTCACATGCTCGATGAATTCCAGGGAATCATCGGCGCGCTCACGCATCTCCATCAGGCCTTTCACCCAACGGTCTACCCGTGTCTGGTTGACACTGGTGACACTCGATGGCTCGTTCTTGTACATCCAGTGGGCCGCAATACCATTATTGGCGATGTGCTCCATCTCCTCGGTGCGGATCTGGATTTCGATATTCACATGCATGCCAAACAAGGTGGTGTGCAGAGACTGGTAGCCATTGGCCTTGGGCATGGCGATGTAGTCCTTGAAACGGCCCGGCAACGGCTTGTAGAGGCTGTGCACGGCCCCGAGGATGCGATAGCAATCGTCCTCGGTGTCGGTAATGATCCGAAAAGCGTATACATCCATGATTTCGTGGAAGGACTTCTGCTTGAACTTCATCTTGTTGTAGATGCTGTTCAGATGCTTCTCCCGACCCAGGATACGACCAGGCAAACTACGCTCTTCCAGTTTTTCCTGTAGCTTGCCACGGATATCGTCGATGATTTCCCGGTGACTGCCCCGCAACTTCGCCACGGCTTTGGAAATGTATTTCGAGCGCATCGGGTACAGCGAGGAGAACCCGAGGTCCTCCAGCTCGGTACAGATGGAATGCATGCCCAGCCGGTTGGCAATCGGGGCGTAGATATCCAGGGTTTCGTTGGCAATGCGCTGGCGCTTCTCGTAGGGCATTGGGCCCAGGGTGCGCATGTTGTGCAGGCGGTCCGCCAGCTTGACCAGAATAACGCGAATGTCCCGCGCCATGGCGAGGGTCATCTTCTGGAAGTTCTCGGCCTGGGCCTCGGCACGGGAGCGAAATTCAATCTGGGTAAGTTTGCTGACACCATCCACCAGCTCAGCCACATCCTCGCCAAACTGTTCTGAAAGCGCATCCTTGGGAATGCCGGTGTCTTCGATGACATCATGGAGCATGGCTGCCATCAGGCTTTGGTGATCCAGCTTCAGGCTGGCAAGGATTCTGGCCACCGCCAGAGGATGGGTAATATAGCGATCGCCGCTTTTGCGCATCTGCCCTTCGTGGGCCTGTTCGGCATAATAGTAGGCTCTTCGCACCTGATTGATGCGATTGGTATCAAGATACGTGCTGAGTTCATTGGCCAGCACATCAACCGTTGCCTCTGCCGACACCGCGCCTCCGTGGGGATCATAAATGTCAGGGATAAAAAAACCCGAATGCACGCATTCGGGTCCTTCCGACGTTCTTCCAGTCATGCCTATAGATACACTATAAAACCGCAAGAACAGATTTCAATGCTTTGGACGGGTAACCAGAAAATATTCCCGTCTTCGGCCACATTCAGCGACCTTGAGCCTTATTCGTCATCATCCTCGGTGAGGAGATCGCGGGTGATTTTGCCGTCGGCAATTTCACGCAGGGCGATAACGGTAGGCTTGTCGTTCTCTTCAGCGACCAGCGGCTCGAAGCCTTTGGTTGCGATCTGGCGGGCACGCTTGGTGGCCAGCATAACCAGCTGGAAGCGGTTATCAACGTTTTCAAGGCAATCTTCAACGGTAACTCGTGCCATAACTTCCCCGACAATAGCAAAAATGACTGATTTCAGCAGACCGCGTAGTTTACTGCGGCCGGTTCAATTTGTATACAGGCAATGTCAGCCGGTCAATGGCGCTCGGACAGCCTGGTCAGCAGCCCGGAATGCCTGACCTGCTGGGCCTGCATGCGCAGACGATGGCAATGAACAATCGCCAGCAGGTCGTCCAGCGCGATGTCGAAATCATCGTTAACCACCAGATAATCGAATTCCACCGCGTGGCTGCACTCATCCGCCGCCTCATTGAGGCGACGCGCCACCACCTCCGGTGCGTCTGTACCCCGGCCGGTCAGGCGATCCTTTAACGCCTCCGGCGATGGCGGCACGATGAAAATGCTGACACAGTCTGGCATCAGGTGGCGGACCTGCTCCGCACCCTGCCAGTCAATTTCCAGGATCACGTCCTGACCCGTGGCCAGTGTTTGTTTCACCCAGACCTGTGAGGTGCCGTAGTAGTTCCCGAACACATCCGCATGCTCCAGAAAGTCACCGCGATTGATCATCGCCTCGAAGGCTTCTCGGCTGACGAAATGGTAGTTGACGCCATCCTGCTCACCCGTTCGTATAGGCCTGGTTGTATGGGACACGGAGACACCAAGCTTTTCGTCCTGCTTCAGCATTTGAGCCACCAGGCTGGTCTTACCTGCACCCGAGGGGGCGGAAATCACATACAGCGTGCCTTGTTCTGACTCCTGGCTCATGGGACTAACAACTCCGGGCATTGACGGGCTTTCAGTTGGCGCGGAACAAACCCGGCGCCACCACAATAACGAGGGCGGGATTATACGGCGTTTGCGCCGCCCCCGCATCCAAGTGAGGTTACTCCAGGTTCTGGACCTGCTCCCGCATTTGCTCTATCAACACTTTCAGGTCAACCGCTGCCCTTGTCACCCGGGCATCGATGCTTTTGCTGCTGAGCGTATTGGCCTCGCGGTTGAGCTCCTGCATCAGGAAATCCAAACGGCGACCGATGGCATCGTCGGACTGCAGAGTGTCCGAGACCTCGGTGATATGGGCTTCCAAGCGATCCAGCTCTTCGGCGACATCGCTTTTCTGAGCCAGCATCACCATTTCCTGGGCCACACGATCCGGGTCAAGCTCCACCTTCGCCTGCTCGAAGCGGTTTTTCAGATGCTCCTCCTGGGCACGAATCAGTTCCGGCATTCGCTCCCGGACCTCAGTCACCCGCTCCCCCATTATGGCCAGCCGATCTTCGAACAGCGGCCGCAGACGTTCACCTTCCCGTTCTCTGACCGCTACCAGCTCACTCACAGTACGCTCGAATAACTCCCCTGCCGCCTTCCGGGCTGGGCCAAAGTCCTGCTCGCTGGAGGCCAGCACTCCCGGCCAACGGAGTATATCCAGGGCGCTAATGTGGGCCGGGTTGTCCAGCATTCGGTTGATGTGGTTTGCCGCCTCGTTCACAGCGCTCGCCACATCCTCGTCGATTTCGAAACCCTGGGTCGCCGATTCATTGGCCTGAAGACGAATGGCCACGTCCACTTTGCCGCGCCGCAATTGCTTGCGCAGTTGCTCACGGAAACTGTTCTCCATCTCCCGGAGCGCTTCGGGCAAGCGAAAGGACGGCTCCAGGTACCGGTGGTTAACCGTGCGAATTTCACAGGTGAGCGTTCCCCAGTCTTCCTGGGTATCCTGGCGGGCGAAGGCCGTCATACTTCTGATCATGGTGACTCCACGTTTGCGAAGAAGCAGGTTTCAAGTTTAGCAGGCTGGCCGCCCCAACATCGAACAGACGCCGCAGACTGCGTGTTATACTCCGCAATCTTTCGACTTTGCAATCGACCGGGGATTCTCCCCGGACACTCACCACTGATACCAGGAACGATTATGAGACCGAGCGGAAGAACGCCGGAACAATCCCGAGACATTCGCATCACCCGTCAATACACCCGCCACGCCGAGGGTTCCGTGCTGGTGGAATTTGGCGACACCAAGGTGATCTGCACCGCCTCTGTTGAAAACAAGGTCCCCCCTTTCCTGCGGGGCGAAGGCAAAGGCTGGATTACGGCCGAGTATGGCATGCTGCCCCGTTCCACCGGCAGCCGCATGGGGCGGGAAGCTGCCCGCGGCAAGCAGGGCGGCCGCACCGTGGAAATCCAGCGCCTGATCGGCCGTTCCCTGCGCGCAGCGGTTGACCTGAGCGCCTTGGGCGAGCATTCCATCACCATCGACTGTGATGTCATCCAGGCCGACGGTGGCACCCGCACCGCTGCGATTACCGGTGGCTGCGTGGCGCTTGTGGATGCGCTAAACCATCTGGTGAAAGAAGGCCGGCTGAAAAAATCGCCGCTGAAGCAGATGATTGCAGCGTTTTCTGTGGGCGTTTACAAAGGCACACCGGTATTGGACCTGGATTACCCGGAGGATTCCGAGGCCGAAACCGACATGAACGTGATCATGACGGATCAGGGTGGTTTCATTGAAATTCAGGGGACGGCCGAGGGCGCGCCGTTTGAACAGGAAGAGCTGGACGGCATGTTGAAGCTGGCCAAGCTGGGTATTGGGCAGCTGTTTGAGGCACAGAAAGCGGCTTTGGCTCAGTAGCCATTAGCATTGCGGTCTGGGCGGGCTTGGGAAGATGAGCCTTCCCGAGACCGCCTACTCCAATCTTAGAAACCGATTTCGATGTCGTAATCCATGATCACCGGTGCGTGATCGGAGAAACGGGTGCCGTCATCAATCCAGCCATCCCGAATGGTCTTTCGGATACCCGGCGTCAATAGCTGATAATCCACCCGGATACCGGCATTCTTGCGAGAACCTTCAGCCTGCTCGGGCCACCAGGTGTACTGATTGCTCTGCTTGTTGATATCGCGGAATGCATCAACACAGCCCATTTCATCAAACAAACGGTCCAGCCATGCCCGCTCATGGGGCAGGAAGCCGGAAAAATCCAGCTTGTGGAACAGCGGGCTGGCGTCGGTCACGTGATGGGCCGTTTGCAGGTTGGCGCAGAATATAAACTGGCGACGCTTGCGCAGAGTTTTCTGCATATGGAGACCAAAGGCCTCCATGAAGTCGTCCTTGTGATCCAGAACCGTCAGGTCATCCTCGCCAATCGGCTCCTCTTCCCGCCCCAGAGCAGACGGGGAAAGCACGCAGGCAACGGACACTTTGTCGAAATCCGCCTGGATGAAGCGACCCTCGCGATCAGCCTGCTCGTTAGCAAAGCCGTACATGATGGCTTTTGGGAAATGACGGGTATAGATACCAACGCCCCCATCTTCGTTACGCTCGCCATCAATAAAATAGGCTTCGTAGCCCTCCGGGATCAGGTTAAAATCCTCGATCTCGTAGGCCCGCATGCGGTGGTCCTGAACGCAAACCACGTCAGCGTCCTGGCTGGCCAGCCATTCAAAGAAGCCTTTTTCAACAGCCTGGGCCAGACCGTTGACGCTGATTGTTACTACCCGCATACGTGTTCCCTGATTCGGTTTGTGTGTATGATACCGGTTTTACGCGTTAATTAAAGATCCAAACCCGCCAGAAGCCTTGTCATGCACGACTATCAGCAACAGTTCATTGAGTTCGCCATCCGCCGCAACGTGCTCCGTTTCGGAGAGTTTACGCTTAAATCCGGCCGCACCAGCCCCTATTTCTTCAATGCGGGGCTGTTCAATACCGGGGAGGATCTGCTTGAGTTAAGCAAGGCCTATGCCGCAGCACTCCAGCGTAGTGGGCTGGATTATGACATTATTTTCGGGCCTGCCTATAAGGGCATACCGTTGGCGACGGTCACCGCCATGGCCCTGGCCGCCGAGGGTAACAACAAACCATTCGCCTTCAACCGAAAAGAAAAGAAAGATCACGGCGAGGGTGGCAATATCGTGGGTGCCCCCCTGGAGGGCAAGGTACTGATTGTTGATGACGTTATTACCGCTGGCACGGCTATCCGGGAATCCATGGAGCTGATCCGCAACTCAGGGGCGGAGCCCGCAGGCGTGCTCATTGCCCTCGACCGTCAGGAGCGAGGCGCTGGTGAACTATCCGCCATCCAGGAAGTTAAACAGGAGTTCGACATTCCTGTGGTCAGTATTATCAGGCTCGAGCAGGTGCTTGCCTACCTGCAAAGCAGGCCCGGCTTCTCAGAACATGCTGACAAAGTCGCCGCATATCGGGACGAGTACGGAGTCTGAATCCAGGCATGGTTTATCGTTCAGCTTTTGGTATGCTTCCTGACATACATTGTTTCAAGCGGAGCGCCAGTCTCTCACCATGAATCGTCTGACCAGGTTTTCAATCGCTGTATCTGCTGCGGCTGCGCTGATGTCTGCCTCTATCGCAGAGGCAAGGATGTACCGCTATACCGATGAGAACGGTCAGATTGTCATCAGCAGCACCATCCCTCAGGAAGCGTCCAGGCGGGGCTACGACATTCTCAGCAAGAATGGTCGGGTGATTGAAACGATTGATCCGGAACCCACCGAAGAGGAAATTGCCGCCAGGGAAGCCGAGGAAAAACGCCAGGCCGAAGCGGAACGGCAGCGGGAGCTCGACCGCAAGCTTCTGGAGCGCTACAGCCACCCAGACGAAGCCGTGCGCGCCATGCACCGGAAAATACGTGAGTTGCAGGGGCTGAATCAGCTCAAGAGAGGCAACATTTCGGTGATCGTCAGCCAACTGGACAGCGAACAGAGCCGGGCTGCAGACCTGGAACGTTCCGGTCGCGACATCCCCGAAGCGACACTGGAAAAAATACGGCGGCTGGAAGCCCAGATTCGTGACATCGAACGTGAGATCAACTCGCAGAACGCCAATATAAAAGCCCTGCGAGAGCGGTTCGAGGCGGACATTGAACGGCTGGAAGAGATCACCGGCGAGGAAAGAACGCTTCCGCTGGACCCGGACGATCTGGAAGAGTAATAAATCACACGGCTTGACCAATCAGGCACAAAAAAGGTCACCTTGCGGTGACCTTTTTTATGCTTCAAAGAACTCCGGTTGCCGTTCAGGCAGTCGCGGGGCTCTTCTTGGCAGTGCTGGTGCTTTTGCGGGCTGTGGTTTTGCGTGCAGCCGGCTTCTTGGCCTGGGCGGTAGCCTTGGTTGACTGGGCAACGCTGGTCACTTCGTCCGCTGCGTCGGCAACGGTATCTGCGCTTTCAGCCGCTTCTTTCTCGAGCTTGGCAACCAGGTCGGCCGCAAAGCTGCCGAAACGGGTGTTCAGGCTGCGCAGTTGCTCGAACAGGTTCTCACTGTAGCCATAGTAACGAGTGCGCAAGGTCTTAACGCTGTATTCACGGGCTTCGGTTTCCAGCTTTTCTGCGTACTCGAACGGCTTGGAAGCCAGTTTTTTCTGCTGCTCTTCAGCCGCGTTGATACCCTTCGCTACGATGTCCTGAAGCTGTTCCTGATAGGTCTTGAGTTTACCCATGATGACTCTCCTAAGATTGTGGATGCGTGGTTTGAAAATCTGCATCGTTATCGCCGGCAAACCGATGCCGACTTCTGATCACATGTCGAAGGTTACGGTCAAAAATTAGAATGTTCATACTAAAACCATCCCCTATTCATCATCTATCAAAGGGGGGACCGGATCGTCTCGGAATTTACGGATCGTTCACTTGATGATTCTGTCAGCTTCGGCATACTCTGCGCCTTGAATTGAGAAAGCCCGTCTCCCCGTTTTATTCAGGCCTCGCTTCTGACGCACCCCGATACTGTAATAACAGCACTAACAACACGCTGCTAAACGGATTGCGAACAATACAATGCAAGGTAAAAAATTCTGCCAGAACGCTGCGGATCTCCGACAGCTAACGAAAATCGTCGTAGCCGGATTGGCGCTGGCTATCATGGCCGGATGCCAGGAAGACTCCGGGGCGTCAAGGGCCGCTTCAAGCCAAGCCAGCGAAGCATCGGAACAAAGGCTGGGGGGCGCCATTTCATCAATTCGGGGCACGCTTGGGCAACCTGAAACGGCGCAGGGTGAGACCCCCAGTGCAGTGAATCCGACCGACTCGGAGTCGATCACCGCCCCCACACTGCACTGGGACGCTCCGCTTACCCGGGAAGACGGCTCACGCCTCTATGCCAGCGACATCAGCGGCTACCGCATCTATTATCGCCTGCGACACACGGACAATTACGAGGTCATATCACTCTCCGGTGATGACATCACCCGCTACCAGCTTGAGGGTTTCCCCCCCGGGGCCTACGAATTCAGCATTACCGCCCTTGACGACAGTGGACTGGAAAGTCAGCGTTCCGATCCAATCACTGTCGACCTGATCTAGGCGCAGGCGCTTACCACCTGAAGATGACCCAACTCGGCACCAGCATGTCGGTCTCGCTCTCACGAATCCAGCCGCCACCATCCGCTGGCACCAGGTAGTATTCGGGACCGACTTCCGGCACTACCTTGATCTCCACCAATTGGCCATTCACACGGTATTCGTAGAACACCTCGTTCTCACCCGGCCGAATCACGATCTGTGTCCCGTCGGCGGGTGGCTGGTAGTCAGACACCACCAGGGGCTCCCTGGGTGTCTGTACGACATCGATATCCTCCTGGGCCACCAAAGGCCCCCAGAGCACACCCAACACAAGACCCGAGCAAGCGATACGTTTCATTTTCATGATACTCTTCGGTTCTGTTTAAAGACGTGCAAAATCACTCTGACGCACGGGAAGATGCACATCGCTAATGTCAGAGTTGCACAAGCCTATCAACGCTTCAATCAGAATCCGGATCCGTTTTGATATGACACAGCAGCAGACTCCGCCGGTGGTTCTCGTAGATGGTTCGTCCTACCTCTTCCGCGCTTATCATGCCCTGCCGCCACTGATGACCAGCAAGGGCCACCCCACGGGCGCCATAAAGGGTGTTATCAGTATGATCCGGAAACTGGAACAGGATTTTCCAGGCTCGAAAATGGTGGTGGTGTTTGACGCCAAGGGCAAGACCTTCCGCAATGATCTGTACGAAGACTACAAGGCCACCCGCCCACCCATGCCGGACGATCTGGCCATGCAGATCCAGCCAATCCATGACATGGTTCGGGCCATGGGATTGCCTCTGTTGATTGTCAGTGGCGTGGAGGCCGACGATGTCATCGGGACGCTCGCCCACGAAGCCACCAGCAAGGGTATTGATGTGGTGGTATCGACCGGCGACAAGGACATGGCGCAACTGGTGAGCGATCATGTCACCCTGATCAACACCATGACGGATACCCGCATGGACCGCGACGGCGTGGTCGAGAAATTCGGTATTGGCCCGGATCAGATCGTGGACTACCTGGCGCTGGTGGGCGACAAGGTGGACAACATTCCCGGGGTCAACAAATGCGGCCCGAAAACCGCCGTTAAATGGTTGCAGACCTGGAACAACCTGGATGACATCATTGAGCATGCGGACGAGGTCAAAGGCAAAATTGGCGAATACCTTCGGGAAGCCACCGGAACCCTGCCGCTCAGTCGCCAACTGGCCACCATCAAAACCGACGTGGATCTTGAGTTCGGGCTGGAGGACCTCAAGCTGAGGACCCAGGACGACGGCCAGTTGCTGGAACTGTTCCGGGAATATGAGCTTCGGTCCTGGATTGCCGAGCTCGAAAACGGCGACTCAGCCGATGAAAAAGGCGCGGACAACGCCGACGACAACAGCAACAATTCCGCCAGCAAAGAGAAGACGTACACGGTAGTGACCGATCAGGCAGAACTGGATACCTGGATTGACCGCCTCAACAAGGCACCGTTGTTCGCCTTTGATACCGAGACCACCAGCCTGCGTTATATGGACGCCGATGTCGTTGGCGTGTCATTTTCCATTGAGCCCGACGAGGCTGCCTACGTGCCATTTGGCCACGATTATATGGGCGCCCCGGAACAACTGGACCGGGACACAGTGCTGGATCAGTTGAAACCACTGCTGGAAGACCCGAAGAAAGCCAAGCTCGGCCAGAACCTCAAATACGACAAGAACGTGCTGGCCAACCATGGCATACATCTGGAAGGCATTGCGGAAGACACCATGCTGGAGTCCTACGTGCTCAATTCCGTAGGGTCTCGTCACGACATGGACTCGCTGGCCATGCAATACCTGGGCGAGCAGACCATCACTTTCGAATCCATCGCCGGCAAAGGCGCCAAGCAACTGACCTTCAACCAAATTGATCTGGAGCAGGCTGGCCCCTACGCCGCAGAAGACGCCGATATCACCCTGCGACTGCACCAGGTGTTGCGTCCGCAACTGGAAAAAACCGGCCGGCTGCAGGAAGTGTACGAAAATATCGACCTGCCACTGGTTCCAGTACTGTCCCGCATGGAGCAACGGGGCGCGATGATCAACGCCAGCACACTGCGCAAGCACAGCCAGGAACTGGCAGAGCGTATGGCAGAACTCGAGAAGGAAGCCCACGAGGAAGCCGGCGAAAGCTTCAACCTGGGCTCTCCCAAGCAACTACAGGCTATTTTCTACGACAAGATGGGGCTACCGGTGGTGAAGAAAACCCCGAAAGGCGCCCCGTCCACCGCAGAGCCTGTATTGCAGGAGCTGGCCCACGAACATACCCTGCCCCGGCTGATCCTGGAACACCGAAGCCTGAGCAAGCTGAAATCCACCTACACCGACACTCTGCCGGAATTGATTCACCATCGCACCGGCCGGATTCACACCTCTTATCACCAGGCAGTGACGGCCACCGGCCGGCTGTCGTCCTCGGAGCCAAACCTGCAGAACATTCCCATCCGCAGCGAACAGGGCCGGCGCATTCGTCAGGCCTTCGTGGCCCCGGAGGGCTACAAGCTGATGGCGGCGGACTACTCCCAGATTGAACTGCGCATCATGGCGCACCTGTCAGGGGATAAGGGGCTGCTCAAGGCGTTTGAAAAGGGCGAGGACATTCACCGGGCGACGGCTGCCGAGGTCTTTGGCGTGGCCGTCGACGACGTCTCCGGCGACCAGCGCCGCAGCGCCAAAGCCATCAATTTCGGATTGATTTACGG
>OJBS01000151.1_pt1 | contig 29136 bp, 40 predicted proteins | sample 1590941 | NCBI WGS metagenome assembly OJBS01 (sample SAMN05416785, study PRJEB24817) | seawater metagenome | isolation source: Sea water | place: Canada:Atlantic | collected 2013-11
TACTCTCGCTGCCATCGTCTCCAAATCCTCCTGCGTCTGAGGCGAATAGGTAGGCTACGTATGTTCTGCCTGAAAAATTGTAGTAAACAGTAGAACCATTAAAAGTGATGGTGCTGTCCGTAGAAGTCATAGTCACGTCTGTTGCGGCAGCTGCGGTAGTGTTAAGAGAAAGATAATTTGATGGTATTGATATATGGTTTGCTATCCAAGGAGCAGCATGAGATGTAGTCTTAACTATAGACATCCCAACACTAGCCCCTAAATTATGAGATAGAGTAAAAGGCCCGGCAGACCCATCACCCGTCCAAGTCACAATATCGAAGAACTTCTCAGCCTTGCGGAATGTCCATGAGACGTAGTCTCTGTTATTTTCATTTGTTCTGCCGTGGCTTCCAACAGTAAACCCATTTGAATTAAAGGCTTGGAAAACATCAGTGCCAACCGTATCTTCAGCACCTGTTGTATTAGTGAGAAGCGTTTTATTTGCGCCTTGGGTAGTTGTAAATAAAGAGTGAGAATCTCCGTTGCCGTTGATACCAGTTCGATCTTTTATCCAAACCAACCCGCCTTCGCCAGAAACATCTATGTCATTTACAATGACTCTACCCGCTGTGCTATTTCCCGCCCATAAATAATTTGAGAAGACATCCTCAACGTACAGAGACTCACCTGCATTACCTGCCGCTGCTTGTAGTAATTTCTTATTACTTGGCATCTTAAATCCTCTACGCTAGAGCGAGTCCGGCAACAAAGCCATACCAAATAGTGCCACCGTCACAGGTAATAAAGACGAGAACGTCAGTACCAGATGTGGTGAGTGTAGGAGCAGTAGCCGCAGGCCAATCAACCGATGCCGGCCATGTCTGTGCTGCCGAGCCACCGTTGACTAACTTAAGACTAAAACTGCAAAGCTCATCACTAGCGGTAGGATTAGAGAACGTCCAAGTCGTAGCACCAGTTGTGGTTGCTGTGACTGAGTTACCCAGTGTTAGATCAATCGTCTTAGCACCTGTAGTGTTTCCTAGTGCGTTTGTAATCTCGCCGTAGTCTTTTAAGTTAATCGCTGAAACAGTTTGATCTGCTCCAGTTACCGCGCCTGCGAGAGTCATGCCGGTAATTGTTGGGGCTGTTCCTAAAACAACCGCGCCTGTTCCAGTTTTTGATGTAACTCCTGTGCCGCCGTTAGCTACAGGCAGCGTTCCAGTAACCTGAGAAGCCAAGTTTATAGAGGTTGCTGTAGGAGCTACTGCTGCCCATGCAGAGCCACTATAAACCTTCATAGCATCTGACGTAGTGTTAAAGTATAAAGCGCCTGTTAGTAAAGCGTTGCCGTCATTATCTACAGTAGGGTCAGATGATTTGTCACCTAAGTAACGGTCGTCAAAGTTGTCATAAGTAGTTGCTGCTGCTGCGGCAGAACTAGCAGAAGCTGTAGCTGAATTACCTGCATTTGTAGCAGAAGTAGCTGCGCCACTAGCAGAGGTAGAAGCGGCAGACGCTGATGTAGCTGCTGCTGCGGCTGATGTAGCTGCTGATGTAGCACTGCCTAGTATCGAGTCTGTGTAGGCTTTTGTGGCTACGTCTTGAGCAGCAGTAGGGTCACCTGCTCCTGTGATCTTGTTAGTCCCCATTGCAATAGCACCGGACATCGTACCACCCGCGAGTGGGAGTCCTGTGGTGTCTGCTGCGTCAACGTAGGCTTTAGTCGCTACGTCTTGAGCTAGAGTAGGGTCAGCAACACTAACAATCTTATTAGCACCTAACGACAGTTCACCTGTCATTGTTCCACCCGCAAGAGGTAGCTTGGCAGCAATGCTGTTGGTTACTGTTGTGTGGAAAGCTGCGTCATCATCTAATGCGGCAGCTAATTCATTTAGAGTGTCTAGGGCAGCAGGTGCGCCATCAACTAAGGCAGTGATTAGACCATCTGCATAGGCTTTCGTTACAGCGTCTGTCGCAGCGGTAGGCGTACCTATGTCAGTAAGTCGTGCTGCGTTAAAGTCTACAGTGCCTGTAAGAGCTAAATTATTAAGTGTAGTTGTTCCAGAAGTTGCTGTGACATTGCCTGTTAGATCGCCTGTAACATTGCCAGTTACGTTGCCAGTGACGCTACCTGTCAGGTTACCAGTGACATCGCCTGTTAGACCGCCTACAAAGCCCGTGGTGGCCGTTACTGTGCTACCCCTTACTGTTGATGGGGTAACTGCACCAATAGGCGTAGAGTTGATTGAGCCGCCTGTGACGACTGCGTTGCTAGAAGCGAATGTGCCATTGGCTGTAAGAGTACCGGATACAGTCGCGGTAGTGGTTGTGATAGTAGACGGATTAGTACCTAGTTCTACAATCTGTGTAGACGCATTCTCTGTGAATAGTCTTTTGTCAGTTACGTTGACCGCCAGTTCGCCTTGAACCAAGTCACTCGTAGTTGGTACAGCCGATGCGGTTGAGCTGTTCTTGGTTACTATGACTGTCATGTCTATGTCCTGTTAGTTACCATTTTTCTTTGTTAGCCCAGTAGGCTGCTGATGTTTTGCCTTTTGCTATGTTCTTAGCATGGCGAGCTTTAAAGGACTTACGCCTTGCCTTCTCTGCTGTTGTTGTTGGGTTTTTGCCTGCTCCTGAGACACCTTGTTGACCAAAACGAATGGTCTTAACTGTGTCGCCTTCTTTAGCCAATACAACGTGGCTCTTTGTAGGATGGTTAGGAGTACGTTTGGGCTTATTATACCCACTTACACCTAATTTGGTCATTCTAGGATCTTTTTTACTCATAAAGAAAAGGAGAGACAGCTCCGAAGAACTGCCTCCCCAACTCCTATTTAGGCATTTACGTTCATAATGAATGCAGAATCAGGACGGAGTGCTTTCACACCGTACAGCTGATCGGCAGTATACAAGTTGGCAAGCCACTCTTGCTTGTACTGCGTCTGCGAACGAACACCCATCTGCTCCGCTAACACGAACGTGTCTTTGTGAAGGAGCAATGCAGCTTTGAGTTCGCCACCCGCTGAGTTAGCAGAAGCTGTTTCTGAAACAGCGCAGTTGGTAGATACAAATACGTCAATGCCGTACAGGTTACCAATCTTGCCATTCTCTACAGGCTTTCCGCTAACAAAGTCAGAAGAAACATAGCGCTCAACACCCATAATTGCATTACGCAATGAAGGAGGTATTACAAAGCAACGGTTATCAAAAGGAACGTCTGCATCGTCCATCTTTTGAATCAAGTCACGGAAACAAACATCAGTAAAGACATCTGCTGTTGTAACTGTGTCTACAGCATAAGCAGTAAGACCTGTAGACGCATCACAATAGAACGAAGCTGTGTTAACGTAAGAGTTTTGTGCGTTACCTAAGTCTTTTGCAAGTGCGTGTAGATCAGTGTCTACTTGACGAGCAAGTGCATAACCTGCATCACCAGTGTAGAACTGACGCAAGCTAGACAAAGCCTGTACTTCAGTAATGTCTTCAATGAGACGTGAATACTCGAAGTGCTTGTCAATGAGTACAGGTACGTTGCCTTCAGTGTTGCCTTGGATACTAACAGCAGTGCCTGAAGTCTTAGCTACAGCTTCGCCACGAACAGGAGCAGGGATATTGATAGTATCGCCTTTCTTGCCTGTCATGCCCATCTTCTTTACTAGGTTAGCAAGTACAAGGCTCTTCTCATACGCTGCACGTACCTCATCACTCCAAATCTCTGGAATAAATGTTGCTGCTTTGGTGTTATTTACAACACCGCCTTGCAGTGGATATACTGAATTAGTCATCTTATTTCTTCCTTAGTTATTTAATCATTTAACGCGCCCCTCTTGATAAGCTACCATTATCTCATCTGACATGGCTGAATATCTATCAGGGTCGTTTTTCATTAGTTTAATAATGTCTGCACGCCTAAAGATTTTCTTACTATTCGTCTGCGTTCCTGAAGCTCCTCCAGTAGATGCACTCTTAACGGTAGCATTTCTACTAGACTTTTCAGCGTTTACAGTTTGACCAATCAATGCTTTACGATCTTTCCACAGACTGAATATCTCGTCAGCTGCTTCATAATCAAAGTTTCGATCAGCTTGTTGCAACAGTTTAGTCCTAAACGAACTCTCACCAACCCAACTAACAAAAGCAGAGTCTTGCAACACTTCAGCCATGTCAGGGTGTTTATCCTTTAACATAGCTTGTGCGCTTGACTTCTTCATATCCGTAGAAGTTCTTTGAGCTTCTCGGACAGCAGGGTGATTGTCTATTGCTTTCTGTATTGCCTTTTCAGGATCAGAAAAGTAATCAATCTCTTCGTCTACAGGTTCTTCTTTACTTGAGGATTGTGACATTACAAACTCATCAACAACCTTACGTAGCTCACCTACCTCACCACTCTGACGACCAAGCATACGCTCAGCCTCTTGGTGCATTTGTACAAGCTCAGCAGCACTCTTGTTGCGATACTTGTCCGGTACGTTGTCTTCTTCACTAGGTTGCTCTTCCGAGGCTAGTGCGTCTAACTGTTCTACGTTGTCGTCTTCTTGTCGTCCTGTTTCTTCATCTATCAGTGTAGCCATTATTAAAACTCCGTGATTAAATCATTATGGAGATTGATGGACTTGTGAGGCTCTTACGAGTTGTCCTCACGTCTTTCGCGTCTAATTTGATCTTCTCTATTCTTTGCCCACTTCATAGTAGACCCCGGAAAATGTCCTGATATAGGGTCTAGTGTGCATTGAACAGCGGAAATCATCTTAGTCGCTGTTTTGCCGCAGGTAGAACACTCTGTTTCCCTTACCTCTTCGTCAATAAAGCGCTCAGTGACGTGTTGGTCTGGGCAGAGAAATTCATAGATACGCCTAGTCATCCTGCGCTTCCTCTTTAAGGACATCTAAAGTTGAATCTACCGTATGTGGCAAGTTCAGTATTAGATTTGCTATGTTCAGCTGTCCCTTTTTATAATAAAGGTCTTCAATGCTACTAACGGCATCTATGCCCTCTATTGCGTCTGTAAGAATGCTAATTTCTTTGTGTACATTCTTCCAACCGTCTGTAAGCAGCATATCTTGTATCTGCTCGTAATGTAGTACATCTGCCTGATTCATATTGTTTTCCCTCGTTAGGACAATAATGCTTGACTTCACATGGCGTATGTGATATAGCGCCGGACTATACCATAAAGTAGGTCAAATGTCAAGTCTTTTTTGAGCTTTCTTTCTTAGCAGGTTTAGCCGCTGCCAGAGCCTCTTCAAGAGCTGCTATACGCTTTTCCATACGGCTATAGGCTGCATTTACTTGCTCTACCACACTCTCTAGCTCTTTATTGCTGACCACGTTGGTTCTCCTTGGCTACCTCTAGCCCTAGTTTCTTCTCATCAAGCGCCAAACTTGCTATTCTCATGCGCTTTTCAAAGTCTTTGTCGTCATCAGTTGCTGACACACTAGATGCTACAGCTTTGATACGATCTGTCTCAAGTTCTACAGGTATGCCTCTGCCTTCTAGCTCAATCTTCTTAGCTCTAGCGTTAGACTCGTTAGCCTGTGCTGTAAGAGCCGCTGTCTGGCTGTTCTTAAAGGCTCTATCTTCTTCTGCAATAGCCTGTTGCATCTGCTGTTGCTCTGGATTAGGCTGTTGAGCCTGTACCATAGTCTCTATCAGGTCTTCACGGTTAGTTATGTTCATGTTATCAATAATAGATTGCAGGATAACAGGATACACAGGACTATCTTGCGGCATAGTCTGTAGCAACTGTACTAACTGGGCTACTTCGTACTCACGCGCAACAATACCTAGCGTACTGGTGGCTATAAACTTGTAATCATTGACAGGGAAAAGCTCAGGCTCGAACTGCATATAGCGCCAAGCAGCTTTTTCAACGAAAGGCATTAAGAATGACTCTTGAAAGTTAACTAATGTGCGCTTTTGACGCTTAATTACTCCTCCAAGACTCATAGAGCTACCTGCTGACGTTGTACCGCCACCATTCATAGCTTGTTGAGCTGTGTCTACACTGCCTGTAGCAGCTTGCACCATGCGCTGTAGCGAGTCTGCCTGTGCAAACGTAATCTGACTAACTTGTCCGAAGTTAAACGGATGCAATACTTCAGCAGGGTTACCGTTTGTTAGTATCAGTTTACCTGCTTTAACCTCTGGTTTAGTACCACGAGGCATTCTAGTAGCGTCCATAGCAAGCATAGGGTGTACAGTGAGGGCTAGAGCGTCAATACGAGCGCGTAGCTCAGCATCTAACGCCTTTTGGCTGTTAAAGCCTTTCTCACACACGCCCATGCCCCAGAAACGATTAGGTACAACGTCCCAAGGGAATGCTACAACAGGACGGTCTTCCATCATGTACGGAGACGCTTCTGCCTTTAGCAGCTTACCGCCGTTAGCAATAACAACAATAGCTTCTACATAGTAGCTGTCACGACCTTCGTCATCTTCGTCACTGTCAAAGTTAACCATTTCATCTTCAGGATCAAAGGCATTCTCTAGCAATTGACGTGGTACTAATCCGTAGTACTTAGTTAACCTAACTTTGTCTTCTGGCTGCTGCCACAACTCTTCGTCAGGCTCTATATCAAGGTCAGGCGCTGCACGACCAATATAACACTCCTTGTAAACACCTTCTTCTTGCAGCTGCTCTACCATGTGCGTAGAGACAAACTCGTCAATAGCCACACCTACAGCAGACTCAATGTCTGTTGCTACAGGGTCTATAAGAAAGTTTTGTGGCTGTACAGGACGCAGTTTAACCACAGTGCGGTCACGGACGTTAACGCCTACAGCTGTCATAGCGCCGTCCATTACTGGCTCTGTTGCCGGAACCATCTCTTTTTTCTTTTCTAGTACAATCTCGCCAATGCCTGTTCCGTAGACAGCAGCATTAATTAGACACTCACCTACAGCTTTTCTAATCTTGTTCTTAGAGAACTCTTTTGATAAGGCTTCACGTAGGAAACGAACGTCACCACGCTCTGTATCGCCCATGTCATCTTCTATGTCAAAGAACTTACCACGACCAAACGTAGCTTCTTCAATATCAGCGACGTTGTTCTCAACAGCTTGTAGTAGGGCAGGTGCTACAATTTTGCTACGCTCGCTCTCACGAGTCTTATCTTCATCTGACCAAATACCACGCCACAGACGATAGTATTCGTTAAACTTAACGTCATAGTTACTTTCGTAATAATCACGCCAATCATTAACCTTGTACATAACCCAATCTTCTAGGCTCTCATCAAGCAGATTGTCAGTATCTTCGTTATAGTCGTACATATTAATATCCTGTGTAAGAGTCTAGAGATTCTGCGTAGTCTTCTATTTGGTAGCCCCAATCGTAAGCTACGTTAGCCAGTTGATCTATATAAGCAAGTGAGTCAATAGTGTCATCGTGTACTAAGTGGTTAGGGAACTGAAACAACTCGTCCATGAACTGTATATTCCAATCACCTTTGTTAAGCGTAATGTGACCGTTCTCAAAGCGTCCCTGCAATGCCCACATTATCCTGTCAGTCTTCTTTTTGTTACCGTGACTCAGCTCCTCAACTCTAAAGTATTTGTTGTAGCGTCTCATTAAGTCCGTTATAGGCGACATTACAGCCTGCCTACTAATGCCTTTTTCAATACCTACTGCTATAGGATAGTTTTCTTTAACAGCGTCAAAGATGCGTTCAGCAGTCTCGTCAAGAGTCCACCTACCTATTATTATTTCTTTAACCCACCATCCGTGTTCACTAACTTTAACTACTGCTATAGAGCTGTTGTCTAGCCTCTTGTTACTTTTCTTTCCTACCTCTTCAAAGCCTGCTAAGTCACAAGCTATGTAGTAGTCGCCTCCGTCAGGCTCGTCTTCGTCAAACTTAACCCACTCTTCTTTAAACATCTCAGAGCCACGCGCCTCAAAAGACGCCATAAACTCTTGCCTAAAAGCGTAGCTAGATAATGTACGTTTAGCACTGTCTATCTCTGTAGGGTCTATAAGAGGGTTGTCGTAGCTTGTAAAGTGCCACGCATTGTAGTCCTCTAGCTTACCTGCTGCTGCTTCTGAATACAGATCGTAGAAGTGGTTACGACCCATTGGCGTACCAATAAACAACGCCTCACCTTTTAAGTCAGCCAATGCAGGACGTAGAATCAATTCCCACACTTCTGGTTTAAAGTCAGCAAACTCGTCTAGTACAACGTAGCTTAGACTGACACCACGCATTGTCTCTGGTCTGTCTGAACCCTTTAACGAGATGGTAGCGCCGTTAATGAGCTTAAGCGTTAGATTGTTAACGTGACTATGGGCTATAACACCCTGCCCCAACTCTAACAGCATATCCCAGATAACGTCTCTAGCTTGCCCTTGCGTAGGCGCAACGTAAAAGACTTTACCGTTCTTAGACGATAAAGCCCTAACAAGCAGTAATGACGCAGCTAATCTGGTCTTACCAGTTCGTCTACCTGCCGCCACAACCTTAAAGCGAGACTTGTCTGTCCACACCGTCTGTTGCCAAGGAAGCAGGTTTATCTGTAGGTCTTGCGTAGCAGACATCTAATATGTCCAAACTACTTGTGGCAATGACCTTGTATCAACGTGTATAAAACCTTTAGCAACACCAATACCGTTAAAACCTAACTCTATGGCATTGCGTATAATCGTTGCTCGTTCAACACCGTTACTTACTGCTATGTCAGCAGCTATACCTGTTGTATGTACACCACCTTTACTCTTACGAGCTTCAGCAGGGTGTGTAACGTCTCTATAGCCGCTAGTTATGGTAAACGGAAAAGCACAAGCCTCACGTAGCTCGTCTAACCTATGTATAAACTCAGGCTCTATTTTGTTCTCGCCAGTGTGCTTACAGGCAAACTCGTCTAACGTAAAGTATTTAAACGTCATCTTCTACTTCTCCGTCAATAGTCTCGCCAATCGTTATTGGGTTATCTGAATCTATGCCGTTGATAGTGATGCTTACAGCAGCTCTACCGTTACTTAGCTTATCCTTCTCAAAGTAGGACAATGGCATAATTCTATCAACAATCAACTTCCAAGCAGCAGATTGGTTCTTGTGGTCATCGTCTAACGCAGCATTAAAGATTGAATCCATTACTTCGCGACTCTTAGGACTAGCTAACATCCTAGCTTTGTACTCTTCTATCGCTGAAGCGTCACCTTTGGGACGACCTACTTTACCTCTATTGCCTTTCTTATTGGCTTCAATAGACGCTTTAGGAGGACGACCTCTTTTCTTTTTAACAATCTGTGTTTCCTCTACTTTAGAGTCTTTAACGTCCATCTGACGCTACCTCCTCTAACATACTTAAAGAATACTGAAGATCGTTAAAAGTAGTATTTACTAAAAATATAGAATAACAAATAATGGAAAAGAACGTTAAAGTTACTATAAACAAGAGCACTGTTTTATCCTCTTTAGGAACGTTAGCACATAACTGGGGAGCATTTATAGCATACTTTTTAGTAAATGTCAAGTACTTTATTGCTTTATAGACTAAATATATCCTACTTATAACACCATAGTTCTGATGCGGATTTCTAGCATTATAAAAGTCTCCGCAGTCGCGATATCTTCCTCAATTATTACAACAACTTAGGATTAGATAGTCTCTATAGGCAATTCTAGCCTTTTTTAGAGATATTGCAGTCTTAAATTGCACTATTTTGTGTCTGAGTGGCTACCATTATAATTACAGCAGCGACAATACAGACCCCCGCCTCAATTGACGACCCCGCCTTTGTTGCCTGCCTAGACTCTAGCGCACTATCTAGTAACTGAATAGTTAACTGCCTAGTCGCTGCAGTCTGGAGAGTGTGTGAGTCTAAATAGCAGCCTATAGCTACTCCCTAGCTACTACCTCGATCCTATCTAGCTACTGCCTCGTTCCTAACTAGTATTGCATAGCCTAGCCATCGCCTAGACTGTACCGATCACGATAGTGTTAACACGTATAAATAGACGCGCTGAAATAAACGATAAAATAAATGCTCAAGGTATTGTATTCTTCTGCAGATACTTATATTGTAACTACACAGTCACTAACTAATAAGGAATTAAATAGATGAAACCAATTAAACTTTACACTCGACATTTTCAGATAGCAGCACAAGCGCACGCGATGGGTAACACAGAATACGCAATACGTTATCTACAAGGAATGCTTAGATCAGCCGCTAGCACGCGAGGTGAGAACGCAATTAAATTAGAATTAGCTAAATACCTATAAGGAGTACTAACCATGATAACACTAGAGCAAATCGAAGCGACTACACTGTTACAGACTAACGCGCAACAATGGGCGATAGATAACCTAGACTATATTAATAAGAACCTACCGCTATTGGGTAGCAGTCTCAAAGTAGAGAAGGGCGAGAAGGAAGGCTACTACACGTCAATACTGTACCTGCAACCTGCAAACAAGGTAGCGAAGGTTACATTATGCGCAGGCGCTAAGTTAAACGGATGTCTCGACGGCTGCCTAATCAGTAGCGGTCAATTAGGTATGAGCGTCGCACAACGTGCAGCAACACGTCGCACCATTATCTACCTGCTAGACTCTACGCGCTTCTATACAATGCTAGAGAATGAAATAACAAAGCTTTACGCTAAACACGGCGATAAGGTAGCGATTAGATTAAACGGCACTAGCGATATAGATTTCGGCGCGTTTATCGCTACAATGCCTAGAGTGCGCTTCTATGATTATACTAAAGTCTATAAGAGAGTAGCGACTAATGACCTGCTAAATTACGATCTTACCTATAGCGGCAGCGCTTACAATGATAAGGCGCTAGCAATCACCGCTAGAGCGGCGCTAGCGGGCCATAGAGTAGCGATAGCGTTTAACACTGGCGAACGTAAAGGCGAGTTTAAAATGCCCAAGGATCTAGCAGATTTTGACGGTACAGATCTACGGTTCCTAGATGGTCGCGTTATTGGTGGCCTAAAGTATAAAGGCGGAAGTGTCGCTAAGCGTGCCGCAATGATGGATAAGGCGTCGTTTTTCTTTACGCCTTCAACGTTCGATAAACTTAACAACATTATTGCAAGGGGTTAAACCATGTTAGCGACAGAATTTTACGATTGGGCGTACGGTAATAAGCGTAATTTTAAATGGGAAACGCACGAAAGCATTGTGCGTGACTTTTGCGCGACCGCTACTGTCGAGACGGTAATGCGTCAATTTTCTACAGCGGGTGAGATTTACGACGAAATCACGGTCGTTACCTTTCCCGATGGATCGCTAGCGAAATTTAACTATAAAGGCGAGGGTGAATAGATGATTGATTTTGAAATAGTAGAAAATGGCGAGTCTAAATTCATAACGTGGGCGAAATTGTGCGAGTTTATAGGGATAAAGTCCTATCGACCGTCTACGCCGGAATTAGTTAGCGTTAAAATGCAATTAGCTAAACGATGGTCGTTAGATCCTGATAGCGTAATTGTGCGCCTAAACCGACAACCAATACTTTAAGGGGTTAACCATGCACTACGGTACATATTTACGAATTGAATCACTAGCGGGCGGCGTATGCTCTAGCGATCGCGCATTAATACGCGCTTTTCGTAGTAAATTATTAAAGAAAGCATTAAAACGCGAGTCTAGAGAAATTCGTCGCGAGTTAATAAAAGACTTATTCGAGTATCGCGATGCATCGTTATCGTTATACGTTAATGTAATTAAAGGGAGGCAATTATGAGCAATTGGCATAGCGAAACCATCGAACGATTTAAAGGTTTACCTATAGAATCGCTAGAGTATATTAAAAGCGATGCCTATGATGCGGCAACAATGGGCGAAACAATAGGCAATCCAAAAACGGGGCAGTATTGGGATGAATTCCACTATGCTGTAATGGAGTTAAAAACGAGGGCGAAACAATGCTAATAAACCAACAAAGCGCGACTCTTATGCGTTACGACGACGCTATTGACTTAGCGTTTAAATTGAACAATGAAAAAGAGTCTGATAATTGGCGCTACAGTGTCGAAATTGATGCCACTAGTGGAGTCGCGAAAATCGCAGTAATCGACGACGAATACATAAAAATAGGATACTTATAAGATGATAAAAGAAATGGCAGGAATGGCCGCGCTAGCGGTCGCGCTAGTGTATGTTAGTGGACTAGATCACGACGACGCGGTAGCGCAGGATAAAAATTACTGCGAGATGGTGGCAATCTGGAACGATGACGCGCGCGCGGGTATAGAACCTGCTGAGCGTAACGGATGGCCTCCATACAATAAAACAATCGAATGCGGGGTTACACTATGAGTCCAGATCATAGCTCGACGCTACTATGGCAAGCGAATCGATACCTTAAAGACGAAAAAAACGAGCATACCAAACCGCACGAGGTATACGACGGCGTCGCTTTCACGCCTAGAGTATTATGCGAAATAGCGCACCCTAATAAAAGTTTGAACCATATATCTCACGAATTAGTAGCTAGCTACGTGATGCGCGTATTTAACTTAGACCGTTTAGCAGATGTTGAAATAGGCACGAAAAAGGGTTATAGGTTTATACGTTTAGATAACAATCGCGTATTCGCAGAAAAAAACAGCGTGATAAGTGAAATTAAACTTTAGAGGTTAATCTATGTACACTCCAGAAAAAGCAAAGCATTTAGCCAGATTATTAAAAATACCCAAACCGAACACACAAGATAATATAAAAATAAAAGAATTGGCGCACGATTTAGGTTATTTCGGCTCTCAATTGGTAAGAATAGCGCGTGATGATAATTATTATGATACTAGAGTTTGACGACGTACAGCACGCTATCGAGGAAAGCGAATGGTGCTGCGAAAAGTATGGAAATAGATATTTATTACTGTATACTGGCGACCGTTTCGGAGTTTGTCAGTATGGCGAGGATTTAGAAAATAACGTAATTTTAGAGATATTTAACCCAATAGGTGACTAATATGCATATAGAAGACGGTAGAGTTTACTTTAACGCGCACGATGAAGACGTTTTGAACAATGCGACGCTACAGGAGGCTAAACATCGTTTAGAAGGCGATAGAAGGCTATTGTGGGAGGCTGTAGGGCCAGACGCATTGCCTAAAGACCCTATAGAGGCCGACGACTTAGAGACTGATATAGCGACAGCGCTTGTGTCGGACGATTTTGAGACATTAGGACGCTTAGTTTCTGCAATGGCGTTAGAATATGCATTTAGATCTTGCCATGACCAGATAGTAGACGATTGGCAGGATCATTTCAGAGATGACGACTACGAAGAACGTTAGCGGGTGTTATAGGCTGCAGCGGCGGCGGTGACATCAAAAGAATAACATGGATTTATAAATTTGTATAGGTGTTTTTATGTTTAATTGGGGCTTTAGTGTAAGTTTTAACAACGGTTTCGGCATTTATTTGGGAACGGTACAGCGGCAGGCAATTCTAGAGCACGACGAAGACGGTGACGAGGTTACTTTAATCGTGCACGGATTTGAGTTATTATTGCCGTTTCTGTGTGTACAATTTCTAGAGATTATGGAATACGAGGGGCATCTATGAGTAAATACAAAGAAACTCGACTCGCTTGCAGCCTGTGTGATAGTTCAGACGCTGCAATACTTAACGACGACGACTCAAAATACTGTTTTTCGTGTCACGTCTACACACCGCCAGACTCTAAAGGGTCAGAGATAGCCGTTAGAGTGCCAGAGAAGGCGCTGACAGGCAGCGAAGGGTTTGACGCTACTCTCGCCCTACTGGCTACTCAGGACTTCACAGGCGTTCCTGAGCGCGGCCTGAGCGTGGCTACGATGAAAAGCTATGGGGTTGTTATTAAAAATGGGCAGGTTATTTATCCTTATTACAATGTTTTAGAGCCTACGTCGCCTGTAGCGGCTAAAGTGCGCTACCCTGATAAGCGTTTCCAAACCAGTGGCGATTGGAGCATAGGCGGGTTGTTTGGGCAGCAGCTTTACCCTAAAGGCGGCAAATACGTTACCCTCACTGAGGGCGAGTATGACGCTCTAGCGGCTTTTCAGATGATGGGTAGCAAGTATCCAGTTGTAAGCATCAGAAACGGCGCGGGAAGTGCCCTAAAGGACTGTAAGACTAACTACGAATGGTTAGATAGCTTCGAGACTATTATTATTTGTTTTGACGCCGACGAGCAAGGCTTGAAAGCTGCGGACGAGGTTGGTCAGCTGTTTGGCGGTAAGGCTAAGATAATTAAGCACCTTGGAGGCTATAAGGACGCCTGCGACTATCTTGCAGACAATAAGCCTCAGTTGTTTAACGATGCTTTCTGGAGGGCTGAGAAGTACGTACCAGACGGCATTATACTGGCCTCTTCTTTGTGGGACGAAGTAAACACGCCTATGGAAGTTGCCGAGGTTCAGTATCCTTTTAAAGGTATTAACGCACTCACCTATGGCATAAGACCCGCTGAGCTTGTCACAGTGACGGCGGGTAGTGGTTTAGGTAAGTCTCAATTCGTGCGTGAAGTTGTTTGGGCAGTGTTGCAACAATCAACGCATAACATTGGGCTACTCTTTTTAGAGGAAAGTATACGAAAAACAGGCTTGTCTCTTATGTCGCTAGCGGCTAATAAGCAGCTTCATTTACCGACGACTAAGAGCACCGAAGAAGAGCGGAGAAGCGCCTTTGATCTAACATTAGGTACAGAGCGGCTATATCTGTTAGACCACTTTGGGTCTACTGACGTGGACAACATCGTCGGGCGTGTGCGTTATATGGCCAAGGCTTTGGATTGTGCCTACATCTTTTTAGACCACGTCTCTATCGTTGTGTCGGCACAGTCTAATTTGGACGAGCGTAAGGCTTTAGATGAAATAATGACTAAGCTGAGAATGCTTGTGCAGGAAACAGGTATAGCGTTGTTCGTTGTTAGTCACTTACGTAGACCTGAGAGCAAGGGTCACGAGGAAGGCGCAGCAACGTCTTTATCACAATTGCGCGGCAGTGCGTCTATCGCACAGCTTAGTGATATAGTGTTGGGGCTTGAACGTGACGGACAGGCTGATGACATGATTACACGAAACACTACTACTGTTCGTGTCTTAAAGAATCGCTTTAGCGGCGAGACAGGGCGTTGTGCTGATTTGTTGTATGATAAAGACACTGGCAGAATGAACGAGACTATCTTTAACGAGGAGGCGCTATAATGGAAAAAGTCAAGAGAGAAAAAAGATGTGAGATGTGCCCTGTATGGATTGCCTGTGCTAGTCCTGACTTGTGTCCTAAATGCACAGACTTAGTTACTCTTCTTAACAGCTTATGGTTAATTACAGATAAAGGAGACGACTAATGAGATGCATAGCTTGTGACGCGCTATTGACAGACTACGAAGCCACGCTAAGAGACACTGACACGCTTCATTATGTTGGCGAGTGCTTAGACTGTATCAGGAACGCTAACAACGTGTTTGGCTTGCAAGAACGCCTAGACCTTAAAACAATACATGACGTTGAGGTGGATTATGAACAATAAAATTTGTGTAGGTGATTGTATTAAATGGCAGGAGAGCGCAGACGGATTAGCTGTTGTAGTTAGAAAACAAAAAAACAAGGAAGGGGGCATTACTTGTTGGATTTATCACAGCGGTGGTGAAGTTTCTGAATGGCCTGTTGAAGATTTAGAGTTACATTCAAAGTTTTTAACTATGCGTTATGACTTTATTGATAGAATGGAATGGCTTAGGCAATATTGCTACGAGCAAGATGGCGGTATGTGATGTTAACAATTGATATAGAAACAGACATGAAACACTCAGTGATATGGTGCGCTTGTGCTGAGGATGTCGCTACAGGTGAGACGACTGTACACACCGAAGCCAGTACGCTACAGGCGATTATCAATGAGCATGATAGCATCTTAACCTATAACGGCTTAGGCTTTGACGTGCCAGTGATGGAGTCAGTGTGGGGTATTAGCGTAGAAGGTAAGCAGCACGTTGATGCTATGGTACTGTCTCGCCTGTTCAACCCTGCACAGGCAGGTGGTCACAGTTTGCGGAGTTGGGGCGAGCGTCTAGCGTACCCTAAAGATGACTTCACCGACTATGACGGTGGTTTGTGTGAGGAAATGATTACTTACTGCAAGCGCGACGTTAACCTGACCACCAAGGTTTATAAGACAGTGAGTGCTAACCTGAAGAGAGGTAAGTTCACGCAGGACGTTATAGACCTAGAGCACGCTGTGACGGCTGAGTTAGAGCTGCAGCGCAGTAATGGCTTTAAGATTGACCTGCCGAAGGCTAACGGTCTTTACAGCACGTTAACGCACCGTATGCGTGAGTTAGAAGCGTTGTTACAGGCTGAGTTTCCTCCTATAGTGACAGAGCGTTGGTCTGAGAAGACAGGCAAACAGCTTAAAGACAATGTAGAAGTTTTTAACGTAGGGAGCAGGCAGCAGATAGCTAAGAGGTTGCAGAGTGTTGGTGTTAAATTCACTGACAAGACCGAAGGCGGTAGCTACAAGATAGATGAGAACGTGCTAGAGGGCATTGATAATCCTTCGGCGCAGCTTGTTGCTGAGTATCTTCTATTACAGAAAAGAGCTAGCCAAGTAAGTTCATGGCTAGAGGCTGTAGCGGATGACGGCAGGGTACATGGTCGTGTCTTTAGCAGCGGTGCAGCAACAGGCAGGATGACTCATATATCGCCTAACATGGCTCAAGTGCCTGCAACACGTAAGGCGCACGATGGCATGACACCAGTGCAACGGCTCAAGGCTGAATTAGGAGGCGAGTGTCGCGCTTGTTGGACGGTAGAGCAAGGCAACAAACTAGTGGGTATTGATGCGTCTGGTCTTGAATTACGGATGCTAGCCCACTATATGAAGGACGAGGACTACGTTAACACCATCTTAGACGGCGACATACACAGCGCCAACCAATCAGCGGCAGGACTCGAAACACGCGATCAAGCTAAGACGTTCATCTACGCATTCCTGTATGGTGCAGGTGATGAGAAGATAGGCAGTATCGCAGGTAAGGGCGCTAAACATGGGAAGAAGCTAAAGAAAGACTTCCTTGACAATATACCATCGCTAAAAGCGTTGAAGGAGTTAGTAGAGAAGATAGCAGCAAACGGCACGTTGCCTAGTTTAGACGGCAGAAGGATACGCATACGCAAGGCTTATAGTGCGCTAAACTTCCTCTTACAAGGAGGCGGGGCAGCGCTTATGAAGAAAGCATTGTTGAACGGTGTCGAGAGTCTTAGAAAGCAGAACATACCTTTTAAGATGGTCGCCAACGTACACGATGAGTTTCAAGTAGAGACGCCAGAGGCTTTCGCCAAGGCTGTAGGACTACACTTTCGTAATGCGATACGCAAGGCGGGTGACGATTTTGAACTACGTTGCCCTATGGATGGTGAGTATAAGATTGGTAACAACTGGTCCGAAACTCATTGATTTTTTTAACTTTACGTGATAGACTATATAGACTTTATTAAGGAGCACTACAATGCAAAAGATACCACCTACACCTATTAAAGCCACTATTTACTGGGCTAACCTAAAACAACCTAATAAAATGTCAGGAAAATACCAAGTTGACCTTGGTAATCTCTCAAGCAAAGCCGTTGCTGCGTTAGAAGAGCGAGGAGTGCCTATTAGGAACAAGAACAACGAAGCAGGTGATTTTGTCACGGCTAAGTCTAATTATCCTATACGTGCTTATAACGCTGCTGGAGACGAGATTCATTGTCTTATAGGCAACGGATCTGAAGCAGTTGTTGCCGTTAGTCATTATGATTGGAAAGGTCAAACAGGTCAGGACGGTCGTTCAGCAAGCTGTTACAAGTTAGTAATTACCGACCTGAATGAGTATGAAATTGACTCAGAAGTTGCTTTAGACTTAGACTTAGAAGCAGCTCTCTAATGCTTCTAATTGATGGCGATATATTTTGCTATCGGGCGGCTTGTGCGTGCGAGACTGACGCACAAGTCTCTTTAGAGAATGCTACAGCACAAGTCAAACGAGCCTTTAACTCTCTCCTCACTGACGTTCTAATGCGTTATCCTGAGCACGACTATATCCTATACCTAACCGGAGGCGGTAACTTCAGACATGACGTTGCCGTCACTGCTCCGTACAAAGGAAACAGGAAAGGTGCAAAACCTATTCTGCTTCCTGCTATACGCGAGTATGCTATTGGCTATTGGGATGCGGTAATGGTCGAAGGTGAAGAGGCTGATGATGCTATAGCTATTGCTGCTTCCTCTGCTCACTTGAATGATGACCCTATCATGGTAAGCATTGATAAAGACTTCGATCAAGTGGCAGGTATGCACTATAACTTTGTGAAGAAGGAAGAGTATTTCGTAAGCTCAGAGATAGGCTTGAAGAGCTTTTACAAGCAGATGCTCACAGGCGATTCTATTGACAACATCATTGGTGTTGACGGTATAGGCGCAGGTGGCGCACACGATCTGATTGGCAACTGCCGCAAAGAGACTGATATGTGGGACATTTGCGAAGACCAATTAGGCTATGACAGGGCGTTGGAGAATGCACGTCTACTGTGGCTAAGACGCACAGCAGGGCAGATGTGGATGCCTCCACGAGAACGTCCTAAAGGAGTACGCTTTTATGGCGAAGCAGCTAGTACCACGCACTAGAGCCGGAAAGACTTGGACAGAAGCACGTTATTGGCAGTTCATACGATCAGCGCTTAGACAGGCTTACAGTCGTTATCCTGTTAAGTTTCAAGTTAAGAAGGACGCAGAGCGTACAGTAGAAGGTTGCAGACACAAGTACGAGTATCAATGTGCTGAGTGTTCAGAGTGGCATACCAACAAAGAGATACAGGTAGACCACATCATTCCGGCAGGCAAACTAAGCAGTTATAAAGACATTGCAGGCTTCTCAGAGAGGTTGTTCTGTGAAGCAGACGGTATGCAGGTCTTGTGCGTAGAGTGTCACCAGAAGAAAACTAACGCAGAACGTGCAGCGAGGAAGAAGACATGAGACATTTTGTCATACCAGACACGCAGGTTAAACCAGACTCTAATATAGAGCATCTGACGTGGGCAGGTAAGTATGCAGTCGCTATGAAGCCTGAAGTTATCATCCATCTAGGTGACCACTGGGACTTTCCTAGTCTGTCTAGCTATGATAAAGGTAAGAAGTCTTTTGAAGGCAGACGTTATCAAGCAGACGTAGAGTCAGGCAAGGTTGCTATGCAGGCTTTCCTAGCTCCTATCAAGGAAGAACAAGCACGGCAACGCGCTAACAAGCACAAGGTGTGGAAACCTAAGCTAGTGTTCTTACTTGGCAACCACGAGAACAGGATCACTAGAGCAGTAGATGATAGTCCTGAGCTTGAGGGTTTGATGTCGTTTGCTGACCTTGGTCTAGAGAAGATGGGTTGGGAAGTAGTGCCGTTCTTAGAAGTTAAGATGATTAACGGCATAGCCTACTCACACTACTTCACCTCTGGCGTTATGGGTCGCCCTGTGTCGTCTGCTAGAATGATGCTGACTAAGAAGATGGTTAGCTGTGTTATGGGTCACGTACAAGACAGAGACATCGCCTACGCACGTAGAGCTGACGGTGTGTCAGTCACTGGTCTGTTCGCAGGCATCTTCTATCAAGAAGACCAAAGCTATCTCACACCGCAGACTAATCAGTCTTGGCGTGGGCTTTGGATATTCAACGAAGTAAACAACGGTAGCTTTGACGAGCTGCCAATTAGTATGTCCTACCTTAGAAAGAAGTACGGAGAGTCTACGAATGAGTAAAACATTCACAGAGATAAAAGAGCAGCTGTCTCTCTTAGATGAGATAACTGTACTTGAGACGTTAGAGATTAACTCTACGGAGCTTGTAGAACGCTTCGAGGATAAGGTAGAGGACAAACTAGATCAAATAATCGAAGACTTAGGAGAAAATGACGATGAGTTTTCTTGACAATTCACCTGCTGAAGAGTGGGACGCAATAAGTAAGAAACGCAGAGCGCACGCTAGACGTGTCAGTGAGCAACTTAACGCTGAGCAGAGAGCCTCAGAGCCTACAAAGGATGCTATCAACCCTAGCCACTACAAAGGCAACGGTATTGAGTGCATTGAGTACATTAAAGAGCGGCTCAGTAAAGAAGCCTTTATAGGCTACCTTAACGGCAACGTAATCAAGTATACGCATCGTTGGCAAGACAAGAACGGTGTAGAAGACTTACGCAAAGCACGTTGGTATTTAGACAAGTTGATAGAGGAGAAGTGCAATGTCTAGAATGGACGAGTTACTACAGCTGTGTACTAAGTGGAGCAGCGAACGTGGAATCTTTAGGAACGGTATTGTAGCAACACAGACTCTAAAGCTAGTTAGTGAGGTAGGCGAACTTGCTGACAACGTAGCAAAGCATAGAGATATAGCAGACGATATTGGCGACTGCTTGGTGGTGTTGAACAACTTAGCAATAATGAACGAGCTAACACTAGAAGAATGTTTAGAAGTCGCTTACGAAGACATTAAAGACCGTACAGGCTACTTAAACGGTGCAGGTGTATTTATTAAAGATTCAGATAGAGGACAAGCAGCATGAGCGAGTTTAGAAATAGTTTTGGTGAGTCAATCTTCCGCAACAAGTACGCCTTGAACGAGACACAGACGTGGGCTGAGAAAGTAGATGACCTTATGCACGATGTCTGTACAGGCATACTAAGCACTGAAGACTCAGAGTATCTAGGCAATGCTATGAAGCAGTTTAAGTTCATGGCAGGTGGTCGTTACATTTACTATGCAGGTAGACAGGCTAGTTTCTACAACAACTGCTATCTGTTAAAAGGTGAAGAGGACACTAGAGAAGAATGGGGAAAGCTAACACAACGAGCAAGCGACTGTTTGATGAGCGGCGGCGGCATTGGCATAGACTACAGTGTCTTTCGTCCGAGCGGGTCACCACTGGGCAGGACAGGCGGGGAAGCGTCAGGCCCGCTGCCACTAATGAACTCTATAAACGAAATAGGCAGAAACGTGATGCAGGGCGGTAGTAGACGTAGTGCTATCTATGCCTCACTGAACTGGCAACACGGAGACGCACAAGCGTTCTTGTCTGCTAAAGATTGGCACGCACTGCCTATCGCTGAAGGCGTTACAGTGTTTGATGCTAAGCAGAACAACTTTAACTTCCCTGCACCGCTAGACATGACTAACATCAGTCTTAACTACGATGACAAGTTCTTAGATGCTGTCAACAACGGCTTCTTGCCTGAGACGTTTGTACAGAATTGCCGTCAAGCACTAATGACAGGAGAGCCGGGATTTTCCTTTAACTTCGGAGATAAAGAGAATGAAACACTCAGGAACGCTTGTACCGAAGTCACTAGTGAGGATGATTCAGATGTGTGTAATCTTGGAAGTATTAATATTGGCGCAATTGATGACATCGAGGAGTTTAGAGCAATCGTTCGAGTCGCCTCGATGTTCCTTGTCGCAGGCACGCTCACAGCAGACCTTCCAACTAAAAAAGTGTATGCTGTTAGACAGAAGAACAGAAGGCTCGGTCTTGGTTTAATGGGTATGCACGAGTTTCTGCTAAAGCGTGGCAGTGACTACGAAGTAACAGAAGAGCTGCACAGGTGGCTAGAGGTGTTTAGAGATGAATCGGAAAGAGCTGCTAATCTTCTTTGTGACGCCCGTGGCATCAGTCGCCCTGTTGCGTATCGTGCAATCGCTCCTACAGGTACTATAGGGATACTCGCAGGCACTACAACAGGCATAGAGCCTCTGTACGCTGTTGCTTACAAGCGTCGCTACTTAGTTGGTGGTGACAAGTGGAAGTACGAGTACGTTGTAGATGCTACAGCAGAGGACTTGATTAGGACACACGGCTTAGACCCTGACAGCATACAGACGTCATCGTCTATGGTTAATGACTTTGAGCGTAGGCTGAAGTTCCAAGCTGACGTACAAGACTATGTAGATATGTCTATCTCGTCTACTATCAACCTACCGCCGTGGGGCAGTGAAGGCAACAACGAAGACCGTGTGATGGAGTTTGCTGCAATACTGGCTAAGTATGCACCACGTCTGCGAGGCTTTACCTGCTACCCTGACGGCTCTCGTGGTGGTCAGCCGCTAACGATGTGTAGTTACAAAGAGGCTATGAAGCACAAGGGTGTGGTGTTTGAGGAGAACAGCGAGACTGTATGTGCCTCTGGTGTCTGTGGCGTCTAGTGGGTCGTTACTGTAACGGCTGTATAACGCTAAAAGAGGTTGGTTCAGCTTGTGTGTGTAGGATAGTCTGGGACGTAGACCACATACCATACAGCCTGAAACAGCTTATGGAAGAAGACGAGAAGGTTAATGATTTTATTATTAGAGGTAGGAAGGTAATAAAACAGTTAACTGACGAGTAAGAAAAAGCCCTATAGAGCATCCCAATCTCTATAGGGCTTTTTTGTGTACGTCACAGGGACGATCCAAAGGTAGCACTAAGGATTAGGTTACTTCTTTTTCTTCTTCTTAGTTGTCGCCTTCTTCTTAGGTGGAGTAGGCTTGCTTTTATTTGAGTAAGAATAGTTCATAACAACCTCTTTTATGTTTACAAGTTAATAAATCCATGTTATTCTTTTGATGTCTCCCCCGCCGGTGAAGTAGCTAGTTAGTCGGTGCAGGTTGTTGCTGCTGTTGTGCTTGTTCCTGTCTATTCATTGCAGCCTTGCCTTGCTGTATAGACGCTGCTGTTGTTGGAGCCACTTTACCCACGTACTCGTAAAACAACTTCAATAAGATGTCATTCTTTTGAGTTTGTGATTTATTTACAGCTAACCTATCAAAGCGTCCTATCCAGTTCGGGCTTGTGATAAAGCCAATAAGCTCATTATCAAGTAATCCGTCTGTAACATTAGTCACTAAGTTTAATAGAATACCGCGAGCGCCACCAACACCTGCTGCCCTAGCTTCTGCTTCTTTTGTAGCAGATTTAAGGGCTGTGTCTAATGGACTATCATTAATAGCTCGTAGCACAGGCTCAATCACTTCGACATTCCTGATTATATTGTTTCTAACAGCTTCGTCTGTTATGTTATTTAGTTCTGCCATAAACTTATCAGTCTTTGCTGTGTTCTCAAGGTAGTTGTTATAAAAACTAGACGTAGTTCCTCTAGGGTTGTTTTTCTTAGCCGTATCTAGAGTATTTATTATTTTATCTTGTAGTAAAATTCTTTGATTTATGTTGCGAGACAACGCATACTCTGGAGCAAAAGTGTCTGCCATAGCTAATAAATCATTTCTTGCCTGTGCAAATTCAGCATAGCCTGCTTTTTTTGCTATTGACTCTTTAATTAAATCATCAACATATAAACGCATTAGGTGCAGATCACCAACCGTGTTCGGTTTAATGTCGATTATCCCGCCAGATCGTCTTATAAATTCACGTCTTCCTGTGCCTCTTATTGCATCATAAGCAGCTTGTAAGGTTTTGCTTTCTGCCGCAAACTCAGCAACCAAAGGAAAAGGAGTGTTATAAGCGCTTTCTGAAAACTGCCTAGCTGTGGCTCTAGCGGCATCTGTCCCTTCTGGCACAATCCCTGCAACAATATCGTTGATGTTTGACTGAAGACCTGCTTCTCGTTGTTCTAGTATAGTGTTTAAGTCTCGTTTTGCTTTACCAAATAACCGAAGTCCGCTTTCTCGTTCTATAGCTAAGGCATCTTTAGTTGCTTCAGCAGGAGTGACAAATGTATCTAGTTTTTTAGCAGCGTCTGTTGCTTCTTTTGCTGCTTCTTTTTGTATACCTTCTAGCCCTTTTCTCTCTATCATGTTAAACGGAGCAGTGGTCATTTTCTGTTGAACAGTTACAGCTGTTGGGTTAAGTAGTCTGTTAGACAGGTATGCGCCACCTGCGCCTGCTAGAGACGACATAGCAACATTCTTCATACGTTCTGGATTTAACAGATTTGCGTCTTTTTGGCTATATGCAGGTCTTGTCAAGCCTTCAAAAGCACCTAAAGCCACGCCGCCTCTAACAGTGGCAGCTAACGGCGCGTTTAACGCTATTAAAGGAAGAGCCACAGCAACATCCACAAGAAGCTGACCAAGCCCGCCTTCCTTTGCGTAGGGTGTCTTTGCGTAGGCTCTGGCTTCTTCTGCTATTTGGTTTGTATAGTCTGCTGTTGCTCCTTCTGGTATAGCGCCAACAGCTTCAAAGCCCATAGTCATTAGCTGCATTCCTGCCTGACCAACCTCTGTAGCTCGTCTTTTAGCACTGATTAAATTAGTCTCTACAGCTCCTCTCTTTAAATCTTGGTACTCAGAAGCACCTGACATATCTTGTATAGTCTCCTTCATGTTTTCTGGAGAAGAACTTGACTGAGCAAAATTACGTATTGCGTCTACAACTGACTCATTGCTCATTTTTCGCTCCTTTTCATTTCCTCTAACCCAAGAAGTTCAACCTGCTGCTCTATGCTACGCCCTGATGCTTTTCGCAAAGAAGCTAATACTTCAGTATCGTAGGCTTTTCCATCTCTTCCTTTAAATAACAACACGTTTGTAGGAATTTCCCGCATATCAATAGAACTTGCGTTAGGTAATAGCTCGTAAGCAGCGTCAGAAGCGTCTTTTAAACTGTAGTCTCCAAAGTAATCTGGATGCTCTGCTATTTGTGTAAACACCTCTGCGGCAGAAGCCAAAGCAAACTGATGAACTACCGAAGCGCTAGTGCCTTCTTCTGCAACGCCTCTATACATTGCGTTAATTGCCAACGGCAGTACTTCTTCGACTGACCTTTGTATCCATACTTCTTGTGGGTCTTCAAAACCTAGCTGAACATCCTGTAATAATTTTACGTCAACTTCTGTTACAGGAGCTATTAAACGAACAATAGGAAGAATGCCGTATGTCTTAGAGTTAGCAACCTCACGCCTTAACTGCTGCTGAGGCTCAACTAATAGTAAATTAGGCGTTGCTCGTGTAATATCTGTCGGGCCTACTATAGACTCTAAAAATGGATTAAACGCAATACCTAACGCTTTTTTAGCATTAGCTCTATAATTAAAAGAATCAACATCAATAGATGTACCTGCGGGTTGCTTTAACTTTCCAAACTTTTTACCTGCATTGCCTGATAACACTGAGTCATCTGTTCCAAGAACTCGTCTATAGTTTTCGTTATTCTGATCAAATATTACCCTTTCTGGAATACCAGACTCGTTTAATACAGTCTCTACAATGTAATCAGCTTCTGGACTTTTAATCGCCTCTAGAGAAAACTCTCTAGCAGCGGCAGCTCCTTCCTTTGTTGCAGGAAACAGTGTTGTAAATTGATCTGCTAGTTCAGGACTAACTTTTCTCATTATTGTAGCTGCTGAGTTTATAGTCAAACCTGCATTAGCATTCTCTAATGTTTCTTGAGCTGCTTTTTCTACCCTGACTCTTTCTTGTTCAAGCCTAGTAGCTTGACTAGCAAGTATGGTTTCTTGCCTTCCTTCAACTAGTGTTTGACTTTCCTTTGCTTTTTGTTCGTCTTCTGCCATCTTTGTAGTTAAGTCAGCAGCAGCTGCCCTGAACTCTGACGCTTTAATAGGGTCTATTGATTGATAGATATTAGCAGCATCTATCAAACCTTTTGGTGTTGACATATCTATCTTAGCGTCCTTTAGCTGCTCCATAGCCTTCTGAGACTCAGTACGTGTGTCAATACCAAGCAAGCCTGTCGCAGACTGCTGTAACGCACGACTACGCTGTGGGCCGTAGTAAGCAGCCATACCACCTAACGTACCTACTAAGTTAGCCTGATTAACTGCGTCATTCTGTTGTAATGTACGCTCTCGTTGCTGTCGCTCTGGGTCAGGAACAATGTCAGAGAACAGGGATGCAATATCTATATTAGCCATTATGGATTACCTAAGTAGTAGTCAAGAGCTGCTTGTGTGTTAGCTGCGTCGTTCAAAGAAGCAGTGACACCGCCAGTTAACATTTCTTTGCCTTTATTAAACAAACTCTCAAACAAGCCTGTCTGTGCTGTCTGACCTGTAACAGAATTAGCTTGCTGACCACCCAACAGATTAGCAATAGCCTGTATCTGTTGTTGTTGTAGGTTTGCTGCTGCTACTTCTGCACCAAGCTGTGTTTCCTGACCAGACTGTAGCATTGACGCGCCTAACTGAGCGCCTTGACGCTGACCTGCGCCTGCTATGTCTGCTGCCTGTAGTGCAGGCGACAACGTACTTAAAAGACTCTGTAGAGGCGCATAAGAACTTGTAAGAGCATCTAAACCCAATTGACCACTTAGCTGCGCTCTGTTACGCATCTCTGTCAACCCTGCCAGTGCTTGTCCTGACTTCTGAGCCTGTCCTGCTCTTGCTTCACCCATAGCGTCTAAGCCTAACGTACCCGCTAGTTGTGATCTGTTACGGAACTCCTGCAACGCTGCAAGCCTCTGGGCAGACTCTTGTCCTTGTTCTGCACGAGCCTGCTCCATAGCGCTGACACCAAAGCCTGCTTGCTGTTCTGCTATGGCTTTCTCTAATGCTAGAGCTTCTGGTGTACCGCCAAACATAGATGTCTGCACACCAAGTCTGCCTTGATTAGCTAGTCTTTGTTCTAGCTGTAGACGCGCACGTTCTTGTTCAGGCGCTACAGAGGCTTGTAGACGAGACATAATATCTGCTTCACGACCTGCAACATTACCGTTTGCAAGCATATTCATTATGGCAGTTTGCTCATCTTCTCGTGCCGCCGGATCACCTAAGTAATCAAACATACTACTGCCAAATTGATTTAACTGGCTTGCTTGTTGTGTGTTTGTGTCTCCGTACTGAAGCATACGAATTAATTCACCTTGCTCTTGTTCTCGTTGAGCAGGGTCGTTTAAATAACCAAACTGGTTAGTACCAAAACTTTGTAACTGACTTTGTATAGCTTGTTGCTCAGGCGTCATTTTAAGCCCAAGGTTACCTGCTTGGTCAAACTGACCGCCACCAACACCAGAAGTAACAGTGAACGGTTTAAACTGGGTTTGTGCTTCTAAGTTTGTAGCGCCTGTCTGAGCGCGAGTAAGCGCTTGTTCACCAATACCCTGAACATCTTTAATACCTTTATTGAAGCCATAAATAGCCCCAAGACCGCCAATTGCATCAAAAAGACTCATTATGTATTCCTTCTATTGTTATTCAGCATACCCTTACCCCGTAAGATTCTGTCTACGTATTCTGGACGCAAGTAATTACTTTCAAATTCTGTTTTAAATATATTATTAGCTAAAGGAGCTGACAGCATTCCCATCATTATTAAACCTGTCTCTCCGTCTTTACCGTCGTTGCCGTCGTTGCCGTCGTTGCCGTCGCGTCCATTAGTGCCGTTAGTGCCATTAGTTCCATCCTTGCCGTCACCATCGCCATCGCCGTCACCATCGCCATCACCGTCACCGTCGCCATCACCGTCACCATCGCCAGTGCCGTCACCGTCACCATCGCCATCGCCATCGCCAGTGCCATCGCCGTCGCCATTGCCGTCGCCATCGCCGTCGCCGTCACCGTCACCAGTGCCATCGCCATCGCCATTGCCGTCGCCAGTGCCGTCACCGTCACCAGTGCCGTCACCGTCACCTAAGCCATCACTATTGCCATCGCCTAAGCCATCGCCGTCGCCTAAGCCATCACCTAAGCCATCACCATTGCCATCGCCTAAGCCATCGCCTAAGCCATCGCCTAAGCCATCGCCGTCGCCTAAGTCATCACCATTGCCATCTCCGTCAGCAGCAGCTTTGTCAGCAGCAGCTTTAGCATCAGCAGCAGCTTTGTCAGCAGCAGCTTTAGCATCTGCGGCAGCTTTGTCAGCAGCAGCTTTAGCATCTGCGGCAGCTTTTCTTAGAGCAGCGTCTTTTGCTGCATCAGCAGCAGCTAAGTCAGAAGCAGCTTTTTCTGCAGCGGCTTTTGCGTTGGCTGCGTCTCTAGCAGCTTTGTCTGCAGCAGCTTTAGCATCTGCAGCGGCTTTATCAGAACTGTCTAATACATTAGCAACAGTTAACGTCTCACCTGTGTTGTTAGTGTCTTTAGCGGTGTTAAAAACGTCTAGAGCCGGCCCCATGACGCTAGTATCTATAACGCTAGAACCGCCTAGTAAGCCGTCACCGCCTAAAGTTATAGTAATGCCTGACGTGTCGTCGCCACCTGTGTCTTTTGTATCTGTGTCTTTAGTATCGTCACTAGCATCTCCTACCTGCTCTATAGACGCTTCTCCAGTTAACGGATCAAAGGTAACAGACTTAGTAGCACCTGTTGTTGCTGCGTTAGGGTCAAACCCGCCTACTGTACTGGCGTCTAACGTCTCACCTGTATATATCCTGTTACCGTTCTCATCAAAAGGAGAGTAATGAAACACATTGTTTTCTGCGTCATATACAAACTCGTAGTCGCCAACAATACGAGCATCTGTAACTACATCCCCTGCTTGTAGGCCACCTGTGGCTGCTGACGCAACAGTAGAAGCGATAGTGTCTACATCTCCTGTTAAGTCGCTATCGCCTCCTAGAGAGCCTCCTAAGAGGTCTGATGCTGCTGCGGCTTCTGAGGCGGCTTTATCTGCTGCTACAGCATCCTGTACAGCAGCAATAGTACCGCCGTTTGCTGCTCCTGTTACTGCGTCTGATGAGCTTATAGCACCACCACTAGCAGCTGATGTTGACGCTGCCGCTGCTGCCGCTGCTGCCGCTGCTGCCGCTGCTGCTGATGAAGTAGCATCAATTACGTTAACACGCTTAGACAACAACCCAAACTTGTCTGTATTGCCATATTTAGGATCAATGGTTGCAGGATCGTGTGGAATACCCTCTTTTGTTAATAACTCACTTAAAGCAATTTTTTTGTCTTCGTTAGACATAGTAGAATTGCGTATTTCGTCGCCTCTTTTAATAACAGCATCTAGTTTTGAAGCAGAGATGTCTTTCTTAGGGGCTTTGCTAGGGTCTACATTGTCAGTAACGCCTGCGCCTATGTTGCCGTTATTACGGTCGTTAGCAGCAGCCATAACACCACCGCTATCGCCAACAGAATTGTAAAGCGAATTTAAATCTACAAGCATACCGCCTAGATTACCTAACCCTGACTTGCCGTAAGAAGTTATTGAACCTGCAATGCTGCTTGCTTGTGGCGCTACGGTAGTACCCATAATAATTCCTAATTGTTTCGCTCTACTTTCTTAGCTTTCTCAAAGGAG
>OJBS01000152.1_pt1 | contig 28793 bp, 25 predicted proteins | sample 1590941 | NCBI WGS metagenome assembly OJBS01 (sample SAMN05416785, study PRJEB24817) | seawater metagenome | isolation source: Sea water | place: Canada:Atlantic | collected 2013-11
TGCATGTGTTAAGCCTGCCGCCAGCGTTCAATCTGAGCCATGATCAAACTCTTCAGTTTAAATCATACAAGAATCCGAAGATCCTCTATTCTTGCTCAAGACAAAACTCAATTTCGACGAGTCACTGTCCTGATATTTCGTATCCGAAATACCTCGGCCAGCGCCCACACGAATTACTTGGTTAACTTTTTAAAGAGCGTTCGGGGCTTGCCCGATCAAGGTGGCGTATTCTACATCGAATCGCTGCCTTGTCAACCGCTTTCTGAAGAATTTTGAAACTCGAAATCTTCAATCAATTCAAACGGTTGTCTTTCAATTTCTGGCCCGCCTCAGTGGCGCGCCCCTCGAAAGAGATGCGTATTCTACAGAGCTCACTCGAGCTGTCAACGCGGTTTTCAATATTTTCTCAAAAACCTTACTTATCGATCAATCCGTGATCACTACACGGGCAATTTTCTTCTTTCCCGCCTGTACAACGCAGTCGTCGCCCAGATTAAAGAAACGATCCCCCTCGTGCTTCTCTCCATCAATAAAGACAGCGCCACGCCCAAGCACATCCCTGGCCGCCGCCCCGTTCTTCACCAACCCGGCCAGGCGGAGCACCGTAGCGACGGGCAACTGCTCCTGCCCAGCCAGGGAAACCTCGATAGTTGGCACGTTTTCCGGTATCTCACCCAAGCCCACCCGGTTACCTGCAGACTTGTGAGCTGTCGCCGCCGCTTCAGCGTCATGAAAGCGAGTGATAATTTCTTCTGCCAGCAGCTTTTTGTAGTCCTGCGGATTTGCACCTCCGGACACTGCAGCACGAAACTCATCCACTTCCGCCAATGGCCGGAAGCTCAGCAATTCAAAATAACGCCACAGGAGATCATCCGGCATGGACAACAGCTTGGTGTACATTTCACCCGGCGAATCATTAACGCCTACATAGTTGCCCAGCGACTTTGACATCTTTTGGACACCATCCAGGCCTTCCAGCAACGGCATGGTCAATACAGCCTGCGGCTTCTGGCCATAGTGCTTCTGGAGAATCCGCCCCATCAACAGGTTGAACTTCTGATCCGTCCCGCCCAGCTCTACATCCGCCTCGAGGGCGACTGAGTCATACCCCTGGACCAATGGATAAAGGAACTCATGGATGGCGATGGGCTGTTCGGTACGGTAGCGCTTGGTGAAATCATCGCGCTCGAGCATACGGGCAACCGTATACTGCCCCGCAAGACGGATCATGTCAGCCGTAGAAAGCTCACTCATCCAGTCAGAGTTGAACACCACCCGCGTCTTTTCCCGATCCAGGATCTTGAATACCTGCTCTTTATAGGTAATGGCATTCGCGGCGACCTGCGCCTCCGTCAAAGGCGGACGAGTTGCACTCTTGCCGGTGGGGTCACCGATCATTCCCGTGAAATCTCCTATAAGGAAGATTACCTCATGCCCCAAGTCCTGGAACTGTCGCAGTTTGTTGATCAGGACCGTATGCCCCAAGTGGAGATCGGGGGCCGTGGGGTCGAACCCGGCCTTAATCCGGAGGGGGCGCCCCTCCCGAAGCTTATCAATCAATCCTTCCTCGGGGATCAACTCATCCATGCCGCGCTTGATTACGGCCATTGCCTCATCAATAGATGCCATGTACCACACATCCTCAATTCTGTTCATTTGGGCCGGACGACAGTTACAGAGATCTACAAAAGAAATCTGTGCGTTACCAGCACCCTTGTTAAAGTGTACCTGCTCAGTTTTCGAACAAAGCCGCGAATTCAAGGCCCGGCATTATAACAATCCCGGCCTCAGAAATCCGGCCCGCATGCCAGTAACGGTAATGTTTGATGCTGTCCTGAGCGCATTTTATACGGTAATCTGTTGGACTATACTTGAACAACAGCTTTAATTAGATAGTACAACCTGCCGGAATACCGATTAAAACGGATGCGACACGTGCTGAAAATGTTTCCAAAAACCCATATCACCATTGCCGCGGCGACCAGTGTTGTCGTCGCAGCCGCTATTCTGATGAGCCCCAGCGCCGATGTAGAAGCCAACAGAATGGCTTATTCGTTGGATCTCGACGAAGGCACCGTCAAGGAGTCAGGCACGCCATCGACTACGCGCCCGAGCAAGCAGCCCGCCGCCGAAAAGACGCCTGAAGACAAAGCAACGGCAGTGCCTGAACTGGCATCCATCAGCAATGAGGCTCAGTTACCCGAGGCACTGGACACCGCTGCAGCCATGGCTGAAGTCAGCGAGCCAGAGTTGCAATGGCAGGAATACAAGATCAAGTCCGGCGACACACTTTCATCCCTGTTCGGCAAAGCCGGCTTCAACGACGGTATTATGCTGTCTGTGATCCATGGCTCTGGTGAAGCCGATAAACTTCAGCGGCTCTATGCTGGCGAAACTATTGCTTTTGCAACCGATGATGCCGGCGAACTCGCAGCCATCGACCTTCAGCGCAATCTCTTGGAAACCCTTCACGTTGAGAAGACCGAGGAAGGTTTTACCGGCGAAACCGTGGTCCGCGAGCCCGACGTTAAACCAGCATTTGCCTCAGGCGTTATTGACGGCTCCCTCTATGTGGCCGCGCGCGAAGCGGGCATGAGCGACAGACTGGCCATGGAAATGGCTGGGATCTTCGGGTGGAACATCGACTTCGTATACGATGTTCGCAAGGGTGACCGGTTCGAAGTGGTGTATGAGGAACTGTATCTGGACGGTGAGAAATTCGATACCGGCAACATCCTGTCTGCCCGCTTTGTCAATCAGGGCAAGGAGGTCATTGCCCTGCAATACACCGACAGTAACGGCGATACCGACTATTACGGCCCGGACGGCAGTAGCATGCGCAAGGCGTTCCTGCGTACACCTATCAATGCCCGCGTCTCGTCTTCCTTTAACCTCCAACGCCGTCACCCGGTGCTGGACGTCGTTCGCCCGCACGAGGGCACTGACTACGCTGCGCCTCCAGGTACTCCTATAAAAGCCGCCGGGCACGGCAGGGTACAGTTTGCCGGCTGGAAAGGCGGCTACGGCCGCACGGTCATTCTCAAGCACGGCGACAACATTACAACCCTCTATGCCCACATGAGCCGACTCGGCAAAGGCATCAAGAATGGGACCAAGGTCAAGCAGGGTGACACCATTGGCCATGTCGGCTCTTCCGGCATGGTCACCGGACCCCACCTGCACTATGAATTCCGGATCAACGGCTCCCCGAGAAACTCGCGGAAGGTTAAGCTCCCTGATGCGAAACCAGTGCCCAAGTCAGAAATGGCCCGCTTCAAGGGATTTGCCGAGCAGCAAGTTGCCAAGTTCGAGCTGTTCCGCCAGAACTACCAGCATCTAGCCCTGGCCGCCGACGAGTGAACTGAATGAAAACCTGGATTGGATTGATGTCTGGCACCAGCATGGACGGCATTGACGCCATACTGGTGTCATTCAGCGGCCAAACAATCCAGGTGCATGCCACCCACACCACCACCTACCCAGACGACATACGCCGAAGACTGTATAATCTCAGCCAGAACTGGGGAACGCCGGACGACGTCGGCGAGCTTGATCACGCCGTCGGCTCACTGTTTGCCCTCGCAGCGAAGACCGTGATCGATAAATCCAGCGTCCCGGCCTCATCCATTAACGCCATCGGTAGCCACGGCCAGACCCTGCGACACCATCCTGATAGCTCAGCACCTTTCTCCCTGCAGATTGGCGACCCAACCGTTATCACTGAGCGAACGGGCATCACGACGGTGGCGGACTTCAGGCGGCGCGATCTGGCGGCAGGCGGTGAGGGCGCCCCACTGGTGCCGGCATTTCATAAAGCCTTCTTTAGTTCTGCAGGCGAGAGCCGATGCATCCTGAATCTTGGCGGCATAGCCAATATCACCCATCTTCCAGCAGACGCCGACGAGCCGATAACCGGTTTTGATACAGGCCCCGCGAATGCGCTGATGGATGCCTGGTGCATGGATCAGACTGGCCGCGCGTTTGATGAAGACGGTGCATGGGCAGAGGAAGGTGAAATCAATCAGGCGCTGCTAAGCGACCTGCTTTCGGATGCCTACTTTTCACGCCAGCCACCCAAGAGCACAGGCACCGAAAAGTTCAATCTTGAGTGGATTAAGACTCAATTACGCCGCCACCCGGACCTCTCCGGCGCCGACGTACAACGCACCCTGCTTGAGTTAACAGCCGTGTCTGTCGCACAGCAATTGCCGCAATCACCGGGAACGACGATATTTGCGTGCGGGGGCGGTGCTAAAAACAGGATTCTGATGCGGGCGCTGCAAAGAACCTGCAGCCCGGCCCGCCTTGCTTCAACAGATGACCTTGGCCTGGACCCACAATGGGTAGAACCAGCCGCCTTTGCCTGGCTTGCCAGCCAGACTCTGTCCGGCAAGCCCGGAAATGTTCCGGAAGTGACCGGAGCAGAAGGAAAAAGAATATTAGGAGCGGTGTACTACGCCTGAACACGCGCGTCAGATCGAGAAGGAGCTACCACAGCCACACGTAGAACTGGCGTTGGGGTTCTGCACGACAAACTGAGAACCCTGCAACCCTTCCTGATAATCCACGGTTGCCCCGACCAGATACTGGTAACTCATAGGATCCACAAGCAACATCACGCCATCCCTTTCGATGACGGTGTCTTCCTCATCCTGCGCTTCATCAAATGAGAAACCATACTGGAAACCGGAACAGCCGCCACCGGTGACAAACACGCGAAGCTTGAGGTCGGAGTTACCCTCCTCGTCCACCAGCTCCCGTACTTTGGATACCGCGCCGTCACTGAAAAACAGCGGTGTGATTGCTTGTTGCTGAACTACACTCAAGTCCGCCTCCGGTTACAGAAAGATCTGGTCTGATTATCATATTCCTGACTAAAACAATCAACTATTCCTTGCCGTGCACTCCCATCGATTCTTTCTCCTCCGGTTTTTCTTCCGGGACAGCGTCTCCGATAGCGTTCGGCTGTTTGTCCCTGCTCAACAAACCTACCGGCTCGTTCTGGTGAACCAGGCTTCCGTTGACAGACGCGCCCATGGCCATCTCAATCAGATTGTAGTAGACGTTGCCATGGATGGAGGCTTTTTCGGCCAGTTCAAGGTGCGTTGATGCGTACACATCACCATGAACCGTACCGTTTACGATTACATGGGGGGCAACAATGTCACCCTCCACGGAGCCCACTTCAGACAACCGCAACACCGCATCGCCGCCTTCTTCGGCAACCACCCGACCGCGAATAGTGCCATCCACATGCAGCCCACCGGAGAAATGCACATCCCCCTTAACCGTCGTGCGGGATGAAACCAGGGTATCGAAGTGCCCAGCGGGGCGCCGTGGTTTCTGTTTCTTTTTGCCAAGCATTTCAGTTCTCCGTTAATTCATCCCAATCAAAAGTTCGTTCGGCCTGAGACGATTTCCTGCCTTCAGCACGGGCAACCACCTGCAACTCTACGGGTTCGAAACCGTCCGGCACTCGTAAAAGCCCCTCTACATCCTGAAAATACCGGAAGCGGAACTTGACTCCCAAATCGTCGATATCATCGGACAAATCCCGTAGCGCGATCACTTCTTTGTCTTCGTTTCGCATGCCGATGACGTTCACCGCGACCACGCCCGATATATAACTCTTGTTGTCACCAATCTGGGTTAGTACCAACTTAAAACCGTAGGTGTCGTCCTCGCGGCCCTGCTGCATCGTGAATCGATCAACCTGCAGACCTTTGCTGGTTTCCGAGGGTGCCATGATGTTTTTATAGAAAGTCAGATCCGCTTTCAGTGACGCGATCCGGGTTTCCAGATCAACAATGCTCCTTCTCGTCTGATTCAGGGCCTGTGCATCTATAGTTCGCCCCCGCTCCAGGTTGACCAGTTGCTGGCTGGCCTCGCGGTTTTGCTCTCGAAGGTCTTCAACCTGCTCTTCCAGCAGGTCGCGGGACTCTTCGGCAGTTGAAAAACGGAATCCACCCTGTGCCATACCGGTCACATACCCCAGCACCGCAGCGAGGATGGAAAACGTCAGCAATATCAAGCTGCGGCGCAAACGATAACCCCGGCGATGCCGGATAACGACGTATTCTTCAGCGGGTTTTCTGTGTTCGCTCACCGGTCAGGCCTATGGTAGCAGCGCGGGCGCTTCCAGCCCGAGGGTTTCCTTGAGGTCAAACATGATGTTCATGTTCTGGACCGCCTGCCCTGCTGCGCCTTTTACCAGGTTATCAATGACCGATGAAACGATCACAATGTTGCTCTGTTCCTGACGGTGAAGGGCCATACGACAGTTGTTGGCACCGCGGACACTGCGGGTTTCCGGATGGCTGCCAAAAGGCATCACGTCCACGAAAGGCTCATTCTGGAAGCGGTCTTCAAACAGCGACTGGAGGCGGTCAAAGTCAGCGGGGTTCCGAAGCTCCGCGTAGAGAGTCGCCTCGATTCCCCGGACCATCGGAATCAGGTGCGGCACGAAGGTAACACCAACATCAACACCCGCCGCCTGCGACAAACCCTGGCGAATTTCCGGAAGATGACGGTGGCCGGATGCGCCATAGGCCTTGAAGCTCTCGCCCACCTCACCGTGCAGCATGCCGATCTTGCCCTGACGCCCAGCACCACTTGCGCCTGACTTGGCGTCCGCGATCAGTCGTGACGGATCGACCAGCCCGCTCTCCAGCAATGGCAGAAACCCCAACTGGACAGCTGTGGGATAACAGCCTGGGTTAGCCACAAGTTGTGCTGTACGGATCTTGTCACGCACCACTTCCGGCAGGCCATAAACCGCTTTCTCCGCCCATTCGGGACTTTCATGAGGCATGCCGTACCACTCGGCCCAGACATCCAGATCCCGGAGGCGGAAGTCCGCTGATAAATCCACAACACGGGTTCCGGCTGCCATCAGTTCCGGCATCATCCGCATGGCCACACCGTGAGGCGTGGCGAAAAAGACCAGATCACAGGCTGCCAGCGTTTTTACGTCCGGCTCGGAAAAGGCAAGGTCGTAGTGGCCGCGAAGGTTCGGATACATATCAGCGACCGGCATGCCGGCCTCCGAACGAGACGTGATGCAACTCACCGTTACGTCCGGGTGAACCGCAAGAATCCTCAGAAGCTCAACACCGGTATAACCGGTACCACCTACAATGCCTACTTTTATCACCTGTTTCTCCAGCTGAAATCGAGTTCATAAAACACACATAGTCTAACATGATAAACCAATGACTTATTGCAGCCCGACCGGCGCTGGTTACAATATCGTCAAGAAACCACTCGTCCCTGGAAAACCGGCGATCATGCGTAAACTGAGAAACAAGATCACTGAAAATCTGATCCCGGTTTTCCGACGCCGGCTGTCCGGTGTCGACGCCTTGCCGCAACTGGCTGTGCTCGGATTGCTATCCGGCCTGTTTACCGGTGGTGTGATTCTGGTGTTTCGCCTGGCCATTGAATGGCCGCTTGAGTACTTCCTGCCTGGCGACGGTTCTGAGTCGTTTGAAGAGTTGGACATTCTTACCCGCGCCATCCTGCCATTGGCGGGTGCCGTTGCGCTAGGCCTGCTGATGCACAACCTGGCAACCCACGACCGCAAGGTGGGCATCGTGCACGTTATGGAACGCCTGAACTACCATCAGGGCTATATTTCCGTTCGCAGCGCGCTTGTCCAGTTCGTCACCGGTGTCGGCACCGTCATTACCGGCCAATCCGCCGGCCGGGAAGGCCCCGCCGTGCATCTTGGCGCTGCTATCTCCAGCCTGATGGGGCAATGGATGCGGCTACCCAACAACAGCATCCGGACCCTGGTCGCCTGCGGCTGCGCGGCCGCTATTTCCGCGTCTTTCAACACCCCCATTTCAGGCGTTATTTTCGCCATGGAAGTGGTGATGATGGAATACACCATCGCCGGTTTTACCCCTATCATTTTGGCATCCGTTACCGCAGCGGTGGTCACCCAGGCCGCGTATGGCTCAGAGCCAGCGTTCAGTGTGCCGCCCCTGACCATGAACTCCCTGCTGGAAATTCCGTGGATTATCGCCATTGCGATCATTATCGGGGTCGCGGCGGCGGCCTTTATACAACTGATCGACACCACCGGCCGCCACCACCACCGTCCGGTATTACTGCGGCTCACCATCGCCGGACTTCTCATGGTGCCCTTTGCCATTGTTGTACCGGAAGTGATGGGGATCGGATACGACACGGTCCAGTTCACGATCGACAACCAACTACCCTTCTGGCTATTGCTGGGCGCCGGCATCGCCAAGTTGTTGATCACTTCGGTCACCCTCGGCCTTGGCATGCCCAGCGGCGTGATTGGCCCCACCCTGTTCATGGGAGCCACACTGGGAGGTGCCATGGGATTGATTGGCGCCCAGATACTGCCGGATATGGCATCGTCCGTGGGCTTTTACGCCATGTTAGGCATGGGCGCCATGATGGGGGCCGTGCTGCAGGCACCGCTGGCAGCTCTCATGGCATTGATGGAGCTCACAAGGAATCCTCATATCATTCTTCCTGGCATGCTGATCATTACCACCTCAAGTCTGGTAACCAGCGAGGCCTTTGGCAAAAAGTCTTTGTTCCTGACCATACTCAAAAGCCAGGGCCTGAGTTACCAGAACTCCCCGGTCATCCAGGCTTTACGACGCGTGTCCGTCGGCGCCATCATGGACAGGAGCATCCTGCGAACCGAACGCTTCCTGTCACGCAAAGAAGCCAGAAAAATCCTCAAATCCGAACCAAAATGGCTAGTGGTGGAAGGCAGTAGCGGCCCCACTGGCCTGCTGCCTGCGGTGGACCTTGCACGCTACATGGAAGACACCAAAACGTCGGCAACGGACGGCGAAGAAGACACAGCCCCAGAGCAAATTGACCTGATGGACATTCCCGCCAATCGCCGGGACATCGCACCCGTGCAGTATCAGGCGACCCTGGAAGAAGCATTGAACGAGTTTGACCAGACCAGCGTAGAAGCCCTCTACGTACAGCGTCATGTTGCCCCGATGATCCAGCGCGTCTATGGCGTGGTACTGAAATCGGATATCGAGAGCTACTACCAATACCGACGGAGTTGAGAAATGCTGTGGGTCAAAGCCCTGCATGTTGTGTCCATGGTGTGCTGGTTCGCCGGCCTTTTCTACCTGCCAAGACTGTTTGTCTATCACGCCGCCTGTGAGGACGAACCTGGCCGCCAGCGCTTCAAGATTATGGAGCGCAAGCTCTATCGCGGAATCACCACTCCGTCGATGGTGGCGACGGTTGTTTTTGGTCTCTGGCTCATCGGTTACAATGTTGAGGGCTATATGAGCCAGGGCTGGATTCACGCCAAACTGTTGTTGGTTGTCCTGCTGATCGGCTACCACTTCTACTGCGGGCATCTGGTGAAGGTGTTCCGCGATGACCAGAACACCCGTAGCCACGTGTTCTACCGCTGGTTTAACGAGATGCCCGTTCTGGCACTGGTCGCCGTCGTCATTCTCGCTGTCGTCAAACCCTTCTGAGGAGCCCGACTATCAACCTTAACAGCCGTCCTCACGTTCTGATTATTTCTGGCCTGGACCCCTCCGGCGGCGCCGGCATCCAGGCCGATATCCAGGCAGTGACCGCCCTCGGCTGTCACCCGCTGCCAGTGTTGTCCTGCCTGACCGTGCAAGACACCCGTAACGTATACAACGCCACCGCAACGGATCCGGACATCGTCCGCCAACAACTGGAATGCCTGGCCGGGGACACCCCCATTCACGCCATCAAAACCGGTGCCCTCGGCAACGCCGATGTGGTGGATGTACTGGTGGACTTTCTCGCCGACCACCCGGACATCCCGCTGATTACCGATCCGGTGATCAAGGCCGCCGGTGGCGGCGACCTCGCCGACGAAGCGCTGATTGCACGCATGAAGGAACGCCTGTTCCGACACGCCGAGATGATTACGCCCAACAGCATTGAATTGGCCCTGCTGGGCGAGGACGAAGATCCGGCGCAAGCGGCCCGCAAGCTGCTAATCGCTGGTTGCCAGTCGGTACTGGCCACCGGGGGGCACGGCGAAGGCGAGGACATCATCAACACCCTCTACCACCAGACTGAAGAACCTTCCCATTTTTACATTGAGCGGGTTGGTGGTGAGTATCACGGCACCGGGTGCACCCTGGCGGCTTCGATCGCCGCTGGCAGGGCATCAGGCCTCTCAGCCGCGGCAGCGATTGACCAGGCGCAGGACTACGTCCTCCGTGCGATCCGGCACGCTCTGCGAGTCGGCAAAGGGCAACCGGTACCCGACCGGGGCATTCCGTGGCAGAGCTAACGCCTTCCGGTACCTTCAGTGCCCAGACCACCGCCAAGGGCCTGAAACCAGGCCTCTACGCCATTACCGACAGCGAACTACTAGCGGAAGACCGACTGCTGGTCGCGGTTGAGGCGGCCCTTCGAGGCGGGGCCGTGTTGGTGCAATACCGTGAAAAGAAGGCGCCAGAGCCGGAACGGCTGAAACAGGCGCAGGACCTGGCGGCCCTTTGTCACAACGCCCGCGTGCCACTGATCATCAACGATGATCCCGAGCTGGCCCGGCGCTGCGGGGCCGCCGGCGTGCATCTGGGCCAGTCCGATGGTTCCCTGGCAATGGCCAGACGGCTACTTGGTGACCATGCCATTATTGGCGCAACCTGCCATGCCGACCTGGCACTGGCGTCCAGTGCGGACGCGGACGGCGCCGATTATCTGGCCTTTGGCCGCTTCTTTAACTCAACCACGAAGCCTGACGCGCCCGTCGCTGAGCCTTCAGTTCTGACCAAGTCACGGCAGTTTGGCAAACCCGTAACCGCCATTGGGGGCATTACTATAGATAACGGCGAAGGCCTGATCCGCGCCGGCGCCGACTTGCTGGCCGTGGTCGGCGGCCTGTTCGATGGTGACGTTGCCACCATTGAAGAGCGCGCACGCCAATTTAGCCGGCTGTTTGCGCAACATCACCCACTTTTTTCATCGTCCGCATCTCAGGAGTCCTGAACCATGACCCAGTCCGAAACCCTATTCGAACAGGCTCAAAAATACATCCCGGGAGGCGTCAACTCTCCGGTCCGGGCCTTTCGGGGAGTCGGCGGTACCCCGCTGTTTTTCAAGCATGCCGACGGCGCCTATCTGTACGACGAAGACGATCGCCGCTACATCGACTACATCGGTTCCTGGGGGCCCATGATCCTTGGCCACGGCAACCAGATCATCAAGGATGCGCTCCATGCCCAGGTCGATCAGGGCATCGGTTACGGAGCACCGACGGCGATCGAAACCGAAATGGCCAAAAAGGTCTGCGAACTGATCCCTTCCATTGACCTGGTGCGCATGGTTAATTCCGGCACCGAAGCCACCATGAGCACGGTTCGACTCGCCCGCGGCTATACCGGCCGAGACAAGATCGTGAAGTTCGAAGGCTGCTACCACGGCCACGTGGATTCACTGCTGGTGAAAGCCGGCTCCGGCGCGCTGACCCTCGGCGTCCCCAACTCCCCGGGCATTCCCGCCAGCCTCGCGGAACATACATTGACCCTGGCGTTCAACGATATTGAAAGTGTTCGGGAAACCTTCGCAAAAATGGGCGATGAGATCGCGGCCATCATTGTTGAGCCGGTGGCAGGCAATATGAACTGCATACCACCTGTACCCGGTTTCCTTGAAGCTTTGCGGGAGGTGTGCGACGAGCACGGCACGGTATTGATTTTCGATGAGGTCATGACCGGCTTTCGGGTCGCCCTCGGTGGTGCTCAGGAATTTTACGGTGTCACACCGGACCTGACTGCCCTGGGCAAAGTGATTGGCGGTGGACTGCCCGTTGGCGCGTTTGGCGGCAAACGGGAAATCATGGAACACATCTCGCCACTGGGGCCGGTCTATCAGGCCGGCACTCTGAGCGGCAACCCACTGGCCATGTGTGCCGGCCTGGCCACATTGAATGCCATTTCAGAGCCGGGATTCCATGACCGGTTAACGGAAAAGACCAATGCCGTTCGCGATGGGTTGAAAGAGGCTGCGGACAGCACCGGCGTTCCATTGGCAGTTCAAAGTGCTGGCGCCATGTTCGGCTTCTTCTTTGCCGACGCTCCCAAGATCACTCGCTTCGACCAGGTCGTGGCCTGCGACGCAGAGCGGTTCAAGAAGTTCTTCCAGGGGATGCTCAAGGAAGGTGTGTACCTGGCGCCTTCAGCCTTTGAGGCCAGCTTTACCAGCGCAGCCCTGACCGATGACGACATCCGACAGACAACGGAAGCGGCACGCCGTGTCATGAAAACGCTCTGAACGCGACCGATTGACCCCTGATCCCGAAAAGCCTGTCAGCAACAAGGACATGTCTTTCGGGGCCCCAGGGGTGACCCGCATCACACTTCTGACCGCCCAAACCGACCCGGCCCCTCCTGCCGTTGACTTCGCTCACCCTATGATCAAATTATGGTCAGATCTCGGACAAGAGATGCACTGACTGCGACCATCTAACAATCACAAGACAGAAGTCAGCCCATGGACGCGACGCAGTACTGCCTTGGACTGCCCAAAAATGCAGTAGTCGGCACAACCTGTTAGGTCGAGCCGCAGTTTGACAATAAATACAACAGCAAACTGTAGGTGCAACAATGAAACAATGGATCAAGGTATTCGCCATGCTGGTGGCACTGGCATGGTCGGCGCCATCAATGGCCTGGTGGTGGAATTCCACGCCATCCAACTACACCGATACCCGCTATCCGGTGGTATTGGTTCACGGTATGTTCGGATTCGATTCAATTGCGGGTGTAGACTATTGGTATGGTATTGCCGAAGACCTACGCAAGTACGGGGCCGATGTCTACACCACCCAGGTACCCGCTCTGGACAGTACCATCGCCAGGGGTGAGGCACTGCTACCGCAGATCGCCTCAATCGCAGCGGTGCATGGCAAAGTAAACCTGATTGGCCACAGCCATGGCGGGCCCACCGCTCGATACGTCGCACGGGTAAGGCCGGACCTGGTGGCCTCGGTAACCTCCGTGGGCTCCCCCCACAAAGGCTCACCGGTTGCAGACCTGATCTACGGATCCCCAGCGGACGGTCTTGCAGCATCACTGGGTAACGCACTGGGCAGCCTGATCGACCTGCTCTCCGGTGGCGGCTACAACCAAGACCTCCAGTCCAGCCTATACTCACTCACCACCGAAGGCAGCGCTGAGTTCAACAACTTCGCCCCCGCTGGCGTTCCTGCCAGCGCCTGTGGTGAAGGTGCCTATTCCAGCAACGGCGTGCGCTTTTATTCATGGGGTGGCACTGGCGTACTGACCAACGTGTTGGACCCATCCGACGTACTTTTGGGCACCACCAGCCTGGCGTTTACGTTCAGCCCCAACGATGGCTTGGTGGGTCGCTGTAGCAGCCATTTTGGCAAAGTGATTCGTGATAACTATTTCATGAACCACCTGGATGAGGTGAATCAGGCTCTTGGATTGCATAGCCTGTTCGAGACTGATCCAAAAACCGTCTTCCGGCAGCAGGCCAACCGCCTGAGAAATGCCGGGCTTTAAACAACTCCATACGCCGTGGCTGGAAACGGATGTCCCGCCATGGCCTCAGAATACCGTCTCCAACCCGAGCATCACTTCCCGACGGCTGTAGTCATAACGGTCAATGGTACTGCGGTTGTCCAGCATGCTCCATTCCGCCAACATCATCCATTCACCGGCCAGTCGGTATTCCGCCAGCAGAGAACCGCGCAACCGGTTATCCGTGCGCCGCTCTGAGACCAGCGTTCCGTTCGATACGAATCGTTGGTCATCCTTGTAGCGGGAGTAGCGAACATCGGCCTTGCCTCCAAACGAAAATCGGCTCGACACATAGTGACGGACTTCCGCCGACACAAGGTTGCGTATGGGAGATACACTGAAGAACTCCTGCTGTGTCGACAGATCCCTTCGATGGTTATCTTCCAGCTGATAGTGACCGCTCAGAACCCAACTTCCCAACGCTTTATCAGCGCTGGCACGGAACCGCAGCATCTCTCCATCGTAGGCGCTGTAATCGCTGCCACCATCAATTGTTGAAACCGAACCACTTACGCTGCATTCAACACCAGAGACCACAGGAGCCAAAACGCATCGATCGGGATGATAGAGCATCTCGACTCGGGCCTCGCGTTCAAGGGGATCACCTCCAAACCAGGAAGCCGACAGGCTCAGGGTTGATATAAGCTCACCGTCTCCCAGCTCTTTCGGCAACGACGCACCGGTGCTGAGATAAGTGTTGTCAAAGGCTGAGTTCCCAGGGTACTGGCGAGTGAAGGCAACCCCGTGCAAGCTGATCTCCTTCATTCCGAGCTGAACACTCCCCGCCGCCAGAGCATCCGCAAACCCGCCTTCCTTATCACTGGAAACATCATCCGGGGTTCCGGAAATATTGTCGTCGTATCCGCCAGCGACGGAGAGATAGCCACTACCATGACGCTGATTCGATGAGGGTTGCGCGGTCACGTCGGCCAATTGCTGACGTGCCAGCGTTTGGACTTCTTCAGGTGAATCCGGGCTGGCGGCTCGCTCAAACCATCGGCGGGCATCGCCAATCTTTCCCATCCTCTGCTTTACCAGACCGAGATTGTAGTAAGCCAACGGCGCATGAGGCGTTTCCAACAATGTCAGGAATACGGTTTCGGCCGACTCGAGATCGCCGAGACGGAAGTAAACAACGCCGAGATTGTAGAGTAGGGATGGAGAGTTGGTGCCAGCCGCCCTAGCTCGCTCGAAAAAAATTCGGGCCTCTTCCAGGTTTCCTTGCCGAAAAGCCTTCACACCGGCATCGAAATCCGACTTAGCTGGGACCTCCACTGCCATCGCCATGGGAGCCGAGGTCATCAGGGCAATAAACAGAATGGCTAGTCGTGGGAACCCCAAGCTTTGCTCCGATAATACGCTGTGGTGGCGCCCCTCAAACCAGACGAGTCAAGCAAGGGAGCGATAAAGGCAGGAGTATAGCAACTGACAAAGTGCTTCGTCGCAGAAGGAAAATTACGATGCCGTATAGTTAGTAAGTAGTTAGTAAGGGAAGCTAGGGCCGGCCGGGACGATTGGAAGCATCGGGCAGCTCAGGCAACTCAGGGCGACCCTTTCGCCCATTGCCATTACGGACTTCCCGAGCCCGCTCTGACGCCGCGTTGGCGGCTTCTCGCCCTCTCTCGCGTGCGTCACGAGCCTTGTCCGCGGAATTAACGGACTTATCAACGCCACGACCTTTCGACGGTCGACCAAGTGATACCGGTTCACGCAGGTTAATTTCACGCACGACAGACTCCGTAAGGTCCTCGTCGTCTGTAACCATTCTCATGGTCACATCAAGATCATCACTCGCAAAAACCGTTGTCGGCCCCACCAAAAACAAGCTGAGACAGACGAGAAAAACAGCTCTCTGCCAGATTCCCGACATCATGACGAAGGCTCCGGACGTCCATTTATTGATGGGCTGTTGAGACTGGCCCGGAACGTTTTGGTTCTTTGGCCATCGTCAAGATGAGCGACCAGTTCACCCTCACCAGAGAACAGTATGTTTAATGGCAGATTTACCACGTTTTCGCCTTTATCCAGATCGACTCTCCAGCTCAACCTTTGGTGCCCGGGATAATCCGAAACCTCTACATGAGGCGGTAATTCCACTGTCAAAGTAACACCCTGCAGCGCTTCCCTGGAGCGAAACGCAAGCCGAACATTCCTGGCAACCGGCTTCAGTGCCGAGCGTTCATCCGTGTTTTCATCAACAACGGTTACTCGATGATCGGTTACTGAATCCGTTTCAGTCTGCGCCAACTCATCCGCCGGCTCCTGGCCTGAACGCCAGCCAAAACCAAGTGCAATACCCAGGACCAGAGCCGCTGCAATGGCACCGCCTGCCCATGAGCCACTCCAACCGTGGTCCGCAAGGCTTCTGCGGGACCGGTGCGCTCTTCCGATAGCAACATCCAGAACCTGCTTCTCAAAACCCGGCGACGGGGGAGGTATCTCCTGGCTTTCACGCATCGCGGTGACAATTGCCAATTCGTTGTGTGCAGCCACGGAGCAGCTCTCACACTCGGCAAGATGCTGCTCAAGGCGGTTAGCCTGAGCAGCTGACAGCTCGGCCTTGGCCCAGGAACCCAGGTTGTTTTTGCACTCGTCACACATCATTGCCATCACCTCATTCTTTCACACGCTCGGCCTGCGGAAAAAGTTCCGGACGCTCAAGTAACTTTTCCCGCAGGGCGGCCCGACAACGATGGACTCTCGATTTCACCGTACCAACCGGTATCTCAAGTACCTGAGCAATATCTTCCTGGCTCCAGCCATCCACATCGTGCAGCAGCATCAACGTGCGGCGATCCGGCGACAGAGTCTGAATAATCTCATCCATAACGGGCTTCAAGCGTTCGGAACTGATCTGTTCACTGAGGTCGGGAATATCCGCTGCGTATGAGTCTAAAAAGGAGGACTGCTGCTCGGGTTCTGCTACGTCGCTGACAGGCCTGTCGGCGCGACGTCCTTTGCGCCGGACCTGATCAATAAAGTGCCGGTACAACACGCGATTCAACCATGGCCTCAATTGCTCCACTGATTCCAGTTCCGAGAGACGGGGATACAGCTTCAAGACCACATCCTGAACCAAATCCTCTGCGTCCTGTTGCTGCCCGGCCAAACGATACGCAAACCGGTACATAGCCTCCAAATGCGGCTGCACCAGTTTCTCAAATCGCTTGGCCCGGGAGGCGTTAAAGGAAAGTAAAGCCAAAACTGGTACTCGTCTGATTAATCGCACAAAAAGAGGGCGCAGTTTACAACACAATCCGCACGTAAGTATTGGCCCAAAACCAAACCACCGATCAAAGTCGAATCAGCCGTACCATGAGCAACAGTATGCAGACCCCATGGAACGGCTGACGACACTTCAGCGTTATGCACTTGTGGCCACCCAACATTTCTTCAACCGGCCCGTGTCTTTCCTAAAGGAGGTTTGCAATGAATCAGTCTCTCAAATACCTGACAGTACTTGGCTTTACCGGGGCACTGACTGCCTGTGGCGGGGGCGATGACAGTAGCAGCCTCAGCAGAGGGGAAACAGGCAGCGTAAGCGTCGGACTGACCGATGCACCGGTAGACAGCGCCCAGCAAGTAAACATTGAGGTTACCGCGCTGGTACTTCAACCTTCAGACGGCGAACGTCGCAGGTTTGAGCTGGAATTCCCCGAGCCAATCAATCTCCTCGACCTTCAGGGAGGCTCATTTGAAAGCCTCGTCACTGATGAAGAAGTTCCGGCTGGCAACTACAACTGGATGCGAATCGAACTCGGCGACGACAACACCGTCCTTCTTGATGACGGAAGCTCTCACATCCTTACCACTCCATCTGCAAGAGGCGTGCAGACGTCAGGATTTACCGTTCCTGCCGGAGGTGAAGTTAGCCTTACCATCGACTTCGATGTCCGAAAGTCACTGGTTAACCCTGTCGGCCAGGACAGCTATCGACTCAAGCCGGTACTCAGGCTTGTCGACAACTCTGAGGTCGGTACTATCGAGGGAACGGTAGCTGGCGAACTGATCACTCAGGAATGTGGTGACGCAATGACCCCGGAATTTGCAGGCAACGTCTACGTTCATGAAGGTGCAGATGCCGTGCCTGACGACATTGGCAGCGGAAACGAACCGCTGGTTGTTGCTCCGGTCGACGACAACGGAACCTATACCTACACCGCCGCTTTCATTCCGGCTGGCGAGTACACCGTGAGCTATACCTGCGGGGATGACCTGATCGAAGATGATCAGGAACAGCCTTCAGACGATGACATCACGTTCGTCGGCGCCCAAAACGTGACGGTAATAGCCGGTGAAACTGTAACGGCTGACTTCGAAATCCAATCACCGTAAAACTGAACAACAGGTTGGGCTCATTTCAGGAGCCCAGCTTAATGCAGACGGTGGATCAAGCCTACAAAGCGGACGCACGCTCCTCTGCCTGATCCGCCCCAGCCACATTACCCCTGGCACGCCGGATATCCGCCAGCAACAGCCACCCCGCACGCTGCAGCGATGAATCACTGCCCGCCAGAGACAATCCTTTCAGGGTGAACTGCTCCGCCGACCCCAGTTGATCCAGTGCCACGTAGGCTTGCGAGAGTTTGAAGTACACCTGCGCCGAGCGTGGAGCGATCCGCTGCGCACGCTCCAGTTGCGCCACGGCGGCCTGGGTTTCTCCGGACGCCATCAGGCTGTCCGCCCGCTGGATAAGGCTTCGTGCTGCCGGTGACAGAGCGTCCCCCTCATCCTGGTAGCTGGGGGCCGTGCGCTCTGGCTGCCGCACCGGTTGATCAGGCTGCTCGCTTTTACGTTCAACCCGCGGTTCGTCACTCGGCTCACTGGTTTGTGGCGGTTGGGGTGCCTCGTCAGGGGATGACCTATCACCGGCTGGCACATAAATGGAGCCACCGCCCGGGCCAGAGGCGCAACCGGCCACCGTCAGCGACAAAGCCAATAAACCAGCGCATTTAAACGTGTTCGATTTCATTGGAAGAGTCCTTCAAACCAGCCCCGTATCCGCCGCTCGATATTACCTCCGCAGGAAACCTCCATATCAGGCTCACTGCCGGTGATGAACGGTACGAGGCGTGCATTGTCACAATGTTCTTCTGTCAGGGCGACTTCGTCGGGATTGACCCAGAGGTACTCTACGCCATCCGGCACCACCGGCGAGAAGCCGTGCTGCGGTACCTGGCTCATAAACCGGGACCACACCGGTAACGCGCCGGTGGCACCGGTCAGAGACGTTGGGCCGTTGTCGTCCCGGCCGACCCAGGTCACCGCCAGCAAGTCGCCGCTGAAACCGGCAAACCAGGAATCGCGGCCATCATCGGTGGTTCCGGTCTTCCCTGCAAGCGAGAGCTCCCTGGGCACGGTGCGGTACGCGGAACGCCCGGTGCCTTCCTGCATGGTTTCCTGCATAACATACTGGACAAGATGTACCGCGGCGGGATCCGCTACCTGATCCACTTTCAGGCTATAGCGCGACAGGGCCTCGCCTTGCGCATCGGTGACCTGCCGGATGGTTCTCAGGGGCGTATTGAAACCGGAGGTAGCCAGCCCCTGATAGATCTGGGCGACCGTTACCGGCGTCATGGAGACTGAGCCCAGTAACATTGAGGGGTACTCTGAAATACCGCCGGGAACGCCAAATCCCTGCAAGGTAGACTTCACAGCGCCGATACCCACATCCAGCCCTACACGCACAGTAGGCAGGTTATACGACTGGGAGAGCGCCTTGTGCAGGGGCACCTCGCCGCGCTGTTCCTTATCGTAGTTTTCCGGCTCCCAGCGGCGTCCGTCGTCGAACACCAGGGAGAAGCCCTTGTCCTCGACAGGCGTGATCAGGGTATACCGATCCGGGTTCTGCAACGCCGCCAGGTAAACGAACGGCTTGACCAGGGAGCCAATAGGACGACTCGCATCCACGGCGCGATTGAAACCGGCGTATTTCGGGTCACGCCCACCAACCAGGGCCAACACTTCTCCACTGTCCCGCGAGGTCACTACCATGGCGGATTCCAGCGTGGTATCGGAACGCCCCTCCATTCGCCCGAGCATATCCTTGACGGCAAATTCCGCCGCATACTGGATCGCGGGGTTCAGGGTGGTGAAGATGCGAAGCCCCTCACTCTGCAGATCTTCCTGCTTGTAATCCCTGGCCAGGTGACGGCGAACCAGATCGATGTAGGCCGGGTATCGGTTTTCAGAGTACGAGGCCTGATTCGTAACTCCCAACGGCTGGGCACGGGCCCTGGCGGCGTCCTCTTCGCTGATGAGATTGGTTTCGGCCATCACATCAATGACCAGGTTGCGACGGGACAAGGCACGCTCCGGATGGCGCCGGGGGTTATAGTAGCTCGGCCCCTTCACCAGGCCGACCAACAAGGCGATCTGATGGGCTTGAAGATCACGAATTGACTCGCCGAAATAGAACTGGCTGGCCAGCCCGAACCCGTGAATGGCTCGTGTACCTGCCTGCCCCACGTACACCTCGTTGACGTAGGTTTCCAGTATGTCGTTCTTTTCGTAATGGAGTTCCAGCAGCAGCGACATCAGGGCTTCGTTGCCCTTGCGCAACAAGGTCTGATCCCGGGTCAGGAAGAAGTTCTTTACCAACTGCTGGGTCAGTGTGCTGCCCCCCTGCACGATCTGCCCGGCCCGGATATTGGCCAGCATTGCCCTGCCAATCGATAGTGGGGCGATCCCGACATGGTCATGGAAATTGCGGTCTTCAACGGCCAACAGAGTATCGGTGAAAAGTTCAGGCACATTCGCAAGCTGCACCAACACCCGATCTTCCTTGTGGGCGGGATAGATACCGCCAATCTGGGCCGGTGCCAGGCGCACAATCGGCGAAGGATCGCCCGACAGTACCCGGAAATCCTGTACCTGGTCGCTGTATATGTTGAGCGACAGGCGCCTACGAGGTTCCAGCCCGTCAGTAAACAAAAAGCCCCGCGTGCTGATAATGAAGTGGCCGCCATTGCGGCGATAGGTACCTGCCTGGCTGCCATCCCCGGCACGGTAGCCGGACAGTTCAAGCTCCCGCTGCAGCGCGCCTGAGCTGACGCTCGCGCCGTCATACAGCTCCAGTGGTCTCGCATAGACTCGAGACGGCACTTCAAATCGACGGCCTTCAAAGCGGGAAGTGACCACCGCATCCAGGTAGACCATCCAACCGGCGAGCAGCACCACGCCGATAAAAAAGACGCGCAGAAACAGGCGCCAGAACCAGGGCCGGCGGGCAGACTTACCCTTGCGGGTGTTCTTCTTGGGCGATTTCCGGGGGGAAGCAGATTTTTTCATGCCGGGATTATAACGAATCCGGGCGTCGGTACGGCAGGTCATCCGTGTGTTATTTCTGTAATCTGCCCGTTTTGCTCGTTATGATGGGGGCGATAAAAATCAACGAGTTCAAGGAACCCAAGGAGAGAGCCGTGAGCGACGCACCTTCCGACAACCTGATTCTGGCACTGCAGAATCCGGCGCTGTATGACCACCCGGTGAAAGACTTTCAGGTTATCGAAACGCACATCTCATGGGTCATCCTGACCGGCGACTATGCCTACAAAATCAAGAAGCCGATGGACTTCGGCTTTCTCGACTTCTCGACCCTGGCGCGGCGCAAGCATTTTTGCGAAGAGGAATTGCGGCTGAATCGGCGTCTCGCCAACAATCTATACCTCGACGTAGTGCCCATCACCGGCTCGACCGAGGCTCCGGCACTCGGTGGCGAGGAGGACGCGTTCGAGTATGCCATTCGCATGCGCCAGTTCGACCAGAACGAACTGTTTGACGTGCGACAGGAAAACAGCAAACTCACGCCTGAGCTGCTCACCAGCCTCGCGCGGCAGGCCGCGGACTTCCACAACAGCCAACCACCGGTTGAATCCGGCAAACCACTGGGAACGCCGGAAGCAGTCTTCGCTGCGATGCAGGAAAACTTCGACCAGATCCGCCCGATGATTGACGATGACGTGCTCCTGCTTCAGCTCGACAACCTGGAGCAATGGACCCGCAGCACCTTTGAGCGCCAATCGGCCCTGATTTCCGAGCGCTACGAGGGCGGATTTGTACGGGAGTGCCATGGCGACCTGCATCTGGCAAATATCACAATCTATGACGGCGACGTGACAGTATTCGATTGCATCGAGTTCAGTGAGCCCTTCCGCTGGATTGACGTGATCAACGACCTGGCGTTCCTGCTGATGGACCTGGAGTCCCGCCGTGAGCCCGAGCTGGCGAACCTGGTATTGAATACCTACCTGGAATACCGGGGTGACTTCGAGGCCCTGTCGCTGCTGCCCCTCTACAAGGCCTACCGCGCCATGGTCCGCGCCAAGATTGCCCTATTCACTCTCGGCAACCCATCGCTGACCGACTCCGAGCGGGAAGGCCTGATGCAGCGCTATCGTGATTACGCCCAACTGGCGGAAGACTACAGCGCCATACCCAACCCTTATCTACTGGCCACCACCGGGCTCTCCGCCAGTGGCAAATCCTGCGTCAGTGGCTCCATGGCGGCGGAATTGGGGCTGATCCGGCTGCGCTCGGACGTGGAGCGCAAGCGACTCTTTGGCCTGGGCCCGCTGGACCAGAGCAAATCCCCGACCGGTGAGAAGCTGTACACCAAAGAAGCCAACCAGCGCACCTATGAGCGCCTGGCCGAACTGGCCGGCGCCTTGCTGACCAGCGGCCTGCCGGTCATCGTAGACTCTGCCTGCCTGAAACAGTCCGAGCGGGAGATGATGGCGGACGTGGCGGAGAGCCGGGGCATGCCGTTCGCTCTCCTGCACTGCGAAGCGCCCCTGGAAAGCCGTAAGGAATGGGCTCGCAACCGCTCAGGTGATGCCTCCGAAGCCACCGAAGAATTCCTGGAAGAACAGGAAGCCTGGCTTGAGCCTCTTACCACCGAGGAAAAAACCCACACCATTCACCTGTATACCGACCAGGAACATGTGGGGGAGGCGGTCGCAGACCGAATCCGCCAACATTTTGGCCTTCCCGGGATGTAAAGCGCCTGAAGTAACCAACTCAGGCGTCCAGAATAACCGGCACGGCCTCACCTAGCGAGATATCGCCATCCGGCCCTTGCGGGCCGGAAAGCTCCGCCCTATATGCCAGCAGCTCAACGCCGGCCGCCTTTGCCTCACGAAGCAGCACACCGTAGGCGCTGTCGATATGGTCGGCGGACCGCACGCTGTCGATGCCGGTGTGATTGACCACAAAAAACAGCACCGCACGCTCGCCTGCCCTGGCCTGCGCCATCAGTTCCCGCAGGTGTTTCTGGCCACGGGAGGTTACGGCATCGGGGAAAAAGCCCTGCCCGTCCTCACATAGGGTCACATTTTTTACCTCAACCCAGGCATCCGGATGATGCTCGTGACCTGACAGGTGTAGATCGATCCGACTTTTCTCTGTGCCGTAACGCACTTCTGCCCTGCAGGTCTGGTAGGCGGCAAGCTCCGGAACGCCCCCATTTTCAATGGCTTCACGGGCCTGCGCGTTCGGTCGCGCCGTGTTGATGCAGGCCACCTCGCCCGGAGTAGTTTCAACCAGCTCCCAGGTATACTTCAGCTTGCGCTTGGGATTGTCACTGGTACTCAGCCATACCCGGGCATCCTGGGGCTGACACCCCAGCATGGAGCCCGTGTTGGGACAATGAGCAATGACCTCACTGCCATCCGGCAACCGGACATCAGCCAGGAACCGCTTGTAGCGCCGTATTAGCCGGCCTTCGATCAATGGTGCGGGCAACTTCATTTTGGTCTCCGTGCAAAAGTAGGCATCACAAGGCTGGCACCCCTGTGACTAATCTGCTATTTTCCGCAAATTCCCGTTTCAGGACGAATGCTTTTTCCAGGGTACAACCGGCCAGTATTCGCTGGTCGCCGGAAATATAGCGTTCTTGCGAAGTACAAACATGAGGCCGGGTTCAATGGCAAATACTGCAGAACAACCACGCGAACGTTTTACCAACTTCACCCCTTATGAAATGAAGAAGGGTGAAGACTACATGAGTGCGGAAATGCTGGAGCACTTCAAAAATCTGTTGCTGCAATGGAAGCAGGAGCTGATGGAAGAAGTGGACCGCACGATGCACCATATGCAGGAAGACGCGGCAAATTACGCGGATCCCAGTGACCGCGCAACCCAGGAAGAAGAATTCAGCCTGGAGTTGAGAACACGTGATCGCGAACGCAAACTGATCAAGAAGATTGACCAGACCATCGACCGCATCGACAAGGACGACTACGGCTTCTGCGACCAGTGCGGCGTTGAGATCGGTATCCGTCGCCTCGAGGCACGGCCAACCGCGACATTGTGCATCGACTGCAAGACCCTCGCTGAAATTCGCGAGCGCCAGACTGGCATCTGATCCCAGGCCTTTGAGTATGCCGGCTCCCGAACCCGGGGCCGGTATTCGCCAGCCATGACTGATTCCCATTATCGCGGTCGATTTGCGCCGTCTCCAACCGGGCCTCTGCATTTTGGCTCCCTGGTCACCGCGGTTGCCAGCTACCTGGAGGCTCGTAGTCACAATGGTACCTGGTTGGTGCGGATTGAAGACCTTGACCCCCTACGGGAATCCCCCGAAGCCACCCAGCGGATATTGGAGAGCCTGGACGCCCACGGCCTGCACTCTGACGAACCAGTGCGCTTTCAGTCAGAACGCCACGCCCACTACCGCACATTGATCGACCAGTTACTCTATCAAGGGCTGGCCTATCGCTGTGCCTGTTCACGAAAGCAACTGCGGGAAAATGATGGGCGCCATCCGGAGCACTGTCGTGAAGGGAAGGCCGAACCGGGAGAACGTCCGTTCGCTGTCCGCTTTGCCCTTCACGACGAGCGCAGCGAGTGGCACGACCAATTACTGGGCCCGCAACTGCAGAAGGTAGACGCCGAACTGGACGATCCGGTCATCCTGCGCAAGGAAGGCTTCTACGCCTACCAACTGGCGGTGGTTGCCGACGACGTCGACCAGAAAATCAGCCACGTCGTCAGGGGTTCCGACCTGTTGGACATGACCGCACCGCAACAGCAGATCTATCATTCACTGGGCACTCCACCACCTCACTGGATGCACATTCCGGTTATTCTCAACGCCGATGGTCAGAAGCTTAGCAAGCAAAACCACGCACCAGCCCTGGATGACCGGAAAGCGAAAGACAACCTGAAACAGGCCCTCGCCGCATTAGGACAGGATCAACGTTTGTTGGCAGGGACATCAGACATCGGTACCCTGCTTGCCCGGGCCGCTGCCAACTGGGCGCCGGAGCGGATTCACCTGACAGCCCGGTGAACGACGTGTTATAAACCTTTTCACAAGCGACAGTGCGGATATCATGCCTGATGTATATCTACCGTCTGGTCTTCCTTCTGGTTCTGGCCATCTACATATTTTCTCCCAACATTCTTGACTGGTGGACGTCGCCCGGGAATGCCTGGTACAGCCCCTACGTTATCTGGGCCGGCCTGATTGCCATCGGCTTCTGGCTGGAATGGCGACGGGATCCCAATGAGTTTTAGCGCACCCAGCCTATTACTGGCCAGCCTGTTATACCTGGTCCTGCTCTTCGGTATTGCGTGGGTGACCGAAAAAGGCGCGCTGCCCCGCAGCTGGATCAGACACCCCCTTGTCTACACGCTTAGTCTTGGCGTCTACGCCGGCATCTGGGCCGTATACGCCGCGGTGGGCATGGCCGCTGAATCGGGGTTTGGCTTCCTGGCCTACTACCTGGGCATCAGCGGTGCCTTTCTGCTGGCGCCGGTTCTGCTCAACCCGGTGATGCGGATTGGCCGCGCCTATCAGCTCACCTCTCTTGCCGATCTGTTCGCCTACCGGTATCGAAGCCAGTGGGCGGGCACGCTGGTGACCATCTGTTCAGGCACCGCCATACTGGCCTTGCTGAGCATGCAGATCCAGGCGGTATCCACGTCTGCCAGCCTGTTAGCGCCGGACACGTCGCCCCAACTCATCAGTGTGCTTTTCAGCATTATCGTAGTTTTGTTTGCCATGCTGTTTGGCACCCGTCGCAGCCAGGGTTCCGAGAATCACCAGGGCCTGGTTTTAGCCATTGCCTTTGACTCCCTGGTGAAACTCTTTTCCCTGCTAACCCTTGGTGGAGTCATCCTGTTTGGCGTATTCGATGGCATGTCGGGGCTGGAAACCTGGTTGGCGGACCAGAGCACCCCGGTGAGCACTATGACCATGAGCATTGACGACGGCAGTTGGCGTGCCTTGATGCTGATGTCTTTCGCCGGTGCCCTGGTGCTTCCCCACATGTACCACATGACGTTCAGTGAGAATCCGTCGCCCAAGGCCCTTGCAAAGGCGAGCTGGGGATTGCCCCTTTACCTGCTGCTGCTCGGCCTGCCGATTCCGCTGATTCTCTGGGGTGGCCAGGCGCTAGCCGCCACCACGGGACCGAACTTCTACGCCATCGGCACCGCCCAGGCCCTCGGCAGTCCAGCGCTGACATTGATGATGTACATTGCCGGCCTGTCCGCCGCCAGCGGCCTGATGATCGTCAGCACCCTGGCACTGGCGGGCATGGTACTGAACCACGCGGTGCTTCCATTACGGACCCCCAAGGACCACGGTGACATCTACCACTGGCTGAAGTGGGTCAAGCGCCTGCTCATCGCGGCCATCATCTTCACCGCGCTGCTGTTCCATGAAACCCTGGGTAAGAACCTGGACCTGTCGATCCTTGGTGCCATTTCACTATCAGGCATGCTTCAGTTGCTTCCCGGTGCCCTCGGTGTGATCTATTGGCCCGAAGGCAATCGCCGTGGCCTGATCGCCGGACTGATCTCCGGCCTGGTCATTTGGGTGGTTACCCTGGTGTTGCCGTTCTCCCATACCGCCAACCTGCTGGATTTCATCGGGGCTCCCCTAGTGCCGGACTACAGCAACTGGCACATCTTCACCTTCGTTAGCCTGACGGTGAATGTCACCATATTCACCCTGATTTCAGTACTGAGCACCAGTTCCGCCGAAGAAACCGGAGCTGCCCAGGCTTGCTCCCTGGGCGCACTTTCCCGCCCCCAGCGCAGGGAGTTGCTGGCAACCTCATCCGCGGACTTCACCCGCCAGCTCGCGGTTCCGTTGGGGCTGGGAGTTGCAAGACGGGAAGTCGAAAAAGCCCTTACCCAGCTCAAACTACCCAACGTTGAATATCGGCCTTATCAACTTCGGCGCTTGCGCGACCGCGTGGAAGTAAACCTTTCAGGATTGCTGGGCCCCGCCGTCGCTCGTGATCTGGTCAAACGGCACCTGGGCTACAAACCCATGGCCAGCGGCGGCACCGCACAGGATATACGCTATGTCGAACGAGCCCTGGGGGATTACCAGAACCGCCTGACCGGGCTGGCTGGGGAACTCGACAACCTGCGGCGCCACTACCGTCAAACCCTTCAGAACCTCCCCATTCCCGCCTGCTCTGTGGGTGACGACGGCGAGATACTCATGTGGAACAACGCCATGGAAGCCCTCACCGGCATCACGGCTGACGACGTGGTCGGTGCCCGACTGATGGCCCTGCCCGAGCACTGGCATCTGCTGCTGGACGACTTCAACAGCGGTGAGGACCTGCACCGGTACAAACACCGCCTGGATCTGAAAGGCCGCCCCCACTGGCTCAACCTGCACAAGGCAGCCTTGAGCGGCCCCGATCACACCGAGGGTGGCAGCATCATCCTGGTGGAAGACCAGACGGAAACCCGCCTGCTGGAAGACGAACTGATGCACAGCGAGCGGCTGGCCTCCGTAGGCCGACTGGCCGCCGGTGTCGCCCACGAAATCGGTAATCCGGTCACTGGCATCTCCTCCCTGGCCCAGAACCTGAAGCTGGAAACCGACGACCCGGACATTCTGTCCACGGCGGATCAGATACAGCAGCAAACCCGGAGGATTTCCACCATCCTGCAGTCGCTGATGAACTTTGCCCGTACCGGAAACCATGCTCACGCCAACCGCTACGAGCCGGTGGATATACAGCGCTGCGTAAACGAATCCATCAACCTACTCTCCCTCAGTGACAAGGGCATGGGCATTCATTACCGTAATGAATGCCCGGATGAGCTGACCATCCTGGGGGATGAACAACGGCTGGTGCAGGTGTTTATCAACCTGCTGGCGAACGCCCGGGACGCCTCGCCCATTGGTGGAGAAGTGCGTATCAGTGGAAACCGCGACGGCTACTCCGCTATTATCGAGGTCACCGACGAAGGGTCCGGCATACCGAAAGATCAGTTGGACCATATCTTCGAGCCTTTTTACACCACCAAGGCCCCCAATAAGGGAACAGGCCTGGGCCTGTCACTGGTGTACAGCATCATCGAAGAACACTACGGCAACATTCAAGTGGACAGCCCAGCTGGCGATAACTCCAGCCGGGGAACCTGTGTGCGCATGAGGTTGCCGGCCTACGAGCCGGACACCGGAATCACCACCAGCCAGAACGAAGGGTCGTAAACGCGTTATGCCTCGCATTCTGATTGTAGAAGACGAAGAGATTATCCGTTCAGCGGTTCGCAAGCTGCTCCAGCACGCCGGTTATGAGGTTGCCGACGCCGGCTCCGTGGAAGAAGCCGAAGACAACCACGACCCCAGCGATTTCGACCTGATCATCTCCGATCTTCGGCTGCCCGGCGCAGCCGGGACGGAGCTGATACGGCGCGCACCGGACACCCCGGTATTGATCATGACCAGCTACGCCAGTCTCCGCTCTGCCGTGGATTCAATGAAGATGGGTGCCGTGGAGTACATTGCCAAACCCTTCGACCACGATGAAATGCTGGAAGCTGTAGAGGGCATTCTCGCCAGAAAACCCCAGACTTCACCCTCTGCTCAGCCATCATCGGAGCGGGCAGGTGCGGGAGCACCGGACAGCGACCCGGCCAGCATTATGTTCGGTCACTGCGATGCCATGCAGAAGGTGTTCACCCTGATACGCAAGGTGGCACCGACGGAAACCACGGTACTGATCCAGGGCGAATCCGGGACTGGCAAGGAACTGGCTGCTCGTGCGCTTCACCTGATGAGTCCCCGGGCCGCCAGACCACTTATTTCCGTAAACTGCGCCGCCATCCCGGAAAGCCTAATCGAATCAGAGCTGTTCGGTCACGAAAAGGGATCGTTTACCGGGGCGGTATCGGCCCGGACCGGCCTGATCGAAGCGGCCGACGGCGGCAGCCTGTTCCTGGACGAAATCGGCGACTGTCTCTTATACACATCTGACGCTGCCGACG
>OJBS01000156.1_pt1 | contig 27919 bp, 28 predicted proteins | sample 1590941 | NCBI WGS metagenome assembly OJBS01 (sample SAMN05416785, study PRJEB24817) | seawater metagenome | isolation source: Sea water | place: Canada:Atlantic | collected 2013-11
AGATCATGCCTAGTCTCGTGGGCTCGGAGATGTGTATAAGAGACAGGTTTATGAATAGCATTGACAAAACCATATTCTAAATTTTGAATAGAGTTTTGTAATTGTTCATCTTGACTTTGAGTATTAGTATCTTTTAGTAAGGATACTTTTTCAATCTTTTTTCCTTTTTGAACAGTTGCCCAAGGAAAAACTACAATTTCAGAAACTTTTCCATTTTCTTGGACAGATAACTGACTTGGTTCTAATCCTTCTGAGATTAATTTTTGAGTATCTACATCTAAAGGGTTTATAAAACGAAATTTAAGATTTTTATTTTCCGACTTCAACTCTTCTAATAATTGTCTAGTTTCTATTTGAAGACGCTTAAATTCGGTAGGAAAATCACCTTGTAGATATACTTTTACAACTATTGTGTTCTCTATTTCAGAAAGGATATCAATTGTTGGTTCTGATAGTGTATAGCGCTTGTCTTGTGTTAAATCAAAACGTGTGTAAACCTTATTAGAAATAAAATTCAGAAGAAGCAACCCGACGATTAGTAAACTAATTTTTGAAATGTTTGATTTCTTATTCACGCTCCAATCTGAGTTTAGTGAAACTTAAAAATACGCAAATAATACTTAGAAAATAAATAACATCTCTTGTGTCAATAACGCCTCTCTTTATACTTTTATAATGTTCATTTATTCCTAATTGTTGAATTGTATATGCCGAATTCCCAAATAATGTTGAAGCGGCTTCAAAGCCATAAAAAAGTAAGAAAGAGATACAAATAGCAATAATAAAAGTAACAATTTGGTTGCTTGAAAACGTAGAGGAAAATAGCCCAATTGCAGTGTATGTGCCTGCTAAAAATAATAAACCAACATAAGAGCCAAGCATGCTTCCAACATCAAAATTCCCCTCTGGATTCCCTAATTTATAGATACTGTAAACATAAACTATTGTTGGTGCTACTGCTAATAGTATCAATATAAAAGAAGCAAAGTACTTCCCTAAAATTATGTGCCAATCGCTGATTGGTTTTGTTTTTAAAATTTCAATTGTTCCACTATAGTATTCATCTGAAAAAGTACGCATTGTGATTGCTGGAATAAGGAAAATAAAAATCCATGGAGCAAGAAAAAAGAAACTGTTTAAATCAGCAAAACCTGCATTTAAAATATTGAAATCTCCATTAAAAATCCATAAAAATAAGCCGTTTGCCAATAAAAATACTGCAATCACCAAGTATCCAATTGGTGTTGAAAAAAATGAATTTAATTCTTTTTTTAATATGGCTAGCATTCTTTTAATTTGATGTTATCTCACTGCTATGTAATCTATCTACACTCCAGGCTTCAGGTTTATTATTGAAAAAAGGTTTGGTATTACTCCATACTTCTTTAAAATAATCAGAATGGCGGTAGTTGTTTAAATCTTTTTCTGTATCCCAATAACTATAAGTAAAAAAAATATTTTCATGTTCCTTATCATTATACAATTCTAATAAACTGCAACCTTCAAAATTTCTTATTTTTTCTTTAGAGTTTTCAAAAACTTCTAAAAAAGTTGGAATATTTTCTGGATGAAAACTCAATTTAACGATTCGTATGAACATTATGAAAAAGTTATAGTTAATTGATCTCTATATTTTAATCCTAATAAACTAGAAGCTCCACCAACAGTTTCTAAATTACTTCTGTAAATAGCAATTTCTATAAAGCCTGCAGAATTAAATATTGATAGTCGCGTACCGTCATTATGCCTTTCTTCTGCTGGAACTGAAAAGTTTACAATATCACTATATTTTTCAAAAATATTTTTAAAAGAATAGCGCCCTACAAGCATTTCAAAAGGTCTCCCTTTACCAATAGTATTAAATATTTTTTGACTGATGTTTGTAATTACATTTCCATAGTTGTCAATATAAATAACACTTCCAGTAATTTTATTTGTATCTGATGAAATCACAGGTTGTAAATCCTTTATTTTTTTAAAATCAGATATTTCTTTACCAATAACATCTAATAATCCACCTCGTTTTATATGACACGCAACTTTAACAAAAACGTCTAAAACAGGAAAACTACTTTCAACTCTATCATGTATATTGATTTCAACAATTTTTTCGGGTCTAAATTCTGATGCAATCATTGAGATAACGCCATTGTTAGGGCAAATAAAATAATGATTATCTAATTTTATTGCAATATGATTTGTTTCTTCATTTATTTCTGAATCTACACCAATGATGTGAATACTTCCTTCAGGAAAACTTTTATAGGCGTTCTTGAGAACGTAAGCAGTTTCTGCAATGTTAAAAGGAGTGATATTATGAGATATATCAACAATACGTGCTTCTGGGAGTTCAGTATATATGGCGCCTTTTACAGCTCCAACAAAGTGGTCTTTGAGTCCGAAATCGGTAGTTAAAGTTATTAAAGACATTTGTTAATTACTTCCTAAAGTTATTAGTTTTGTTACAAAAATAAATGTATAAATTTGTTATGCAAATCTAATCAATATTCATTTAAAATTGATTTGTTTTTGCAAGGTATTTTTTTCTTATTAATATTTAAAATAGTATCATTTGAACGAACGATTAATAGAACTTACAGACATCAATCCAAATGATTTGTTTGGTGCACGAAATAGTAACGTTGCAATTTTAAAGAAGTTGTATCCGAAATTAAAAATTGTTGCAAGAGGTAATAAACTTAAAGCCTATGGCGAGCCTGAAATTTTAGATCAGTTTGAAAAGAAGGTGCAGGAACTTATCAACTACTTTAATAAATACAATAATCTTGATGAACATATTGTTGAGCGTATTGTGTTATCAAGTGAGGCTACTCAAGAATCTTCGAAAAATACTGAGGGAGTTTTAGTTCATGGTGTTAATGGGAAGTTGATAAAACCTCAAAGCCCAAATCAACAGAAGATGGTAGATTTAATGGAGAAAAACGATATGTTATTCGCTGTTGGTCCTGCAGGAACTGGAAAAACGTATACTGCAGTTGCCTTGGCTGTTAAGGCATTGAAAGAAAAGGAAGTTAAAAGAATTATTCTAACACGTCCAGCAGTTGAATCTGGAGAGAAGTTAGGGTTTTTACCTGGAGATTTAAAGGAGAAGTTAGACCCATATATGCAGCCTTTATATGATGCATTGAGAGATATGATTCCGTCAGAAAGATTAGATTCTTATTTAGAAAAAGGGGTTATTCAAATTGCTCCATTGGCATTTATGAGAGGTAGAACATTAGACAATGCTTTTGTGATTTTAGACGAAGGTCAAAACACAACACATGGTCAAATGAAAATGTTCTTAACCCGAATGGGAAAAAGGGCTAAGTTTATCATAACTGGTGATCCAGGACAAATTGATTTACCGAGCCGTCAGGTATCAGGATTAAAAGAAGCTATACTTGCATTAAAAGATATTGATGGTATTGGAATGGTACATTTGAATGAAAAAGATGTTGTACGCCATAGATTAGTAACTCATATTATCAAGGCTTTTAAGAGTATAGAGGCAGAGTAAATAGACTGAAAAAGGTGACGGATAGATTTATAAACCCTTCAATAATATATATTACAGTGAATACAATAAACGATACAAATTATAATTTTCCAAACCAGAAGTCAGTATATAAAGGGAAAGTACGAGAGGTTTATAATATAGACGATCAATTTCTAGTGATGATAGCGTCTGATAGATTGTCGGCTTTTGATGTGATTATGCCAAAACAAATTCCGTTTAAAGGTCAGATTTTGAATCAGATTGCAACAAAAATGATGAAGGCTACTGAAGACATAGTACCAAATTGGTTGATTTCTAATCCTGATGAAAATGTAGCTATAGGCCATTTATGTACTCCTTTTAAAGTTGAAATGGTGATTCGTGGTTATTTATCTGGTCATGCTGCACGTGAGTATAAAATAGGTAGGCGTGTCATATGTGGTGTTGAAATGCCAGAAGGAATGCAAGAAAACGATCAATTTCCTAAACCGATTATCACACCTTCAACAAAGGCAGATAATGGAGAGCATGATGAAGATATAACTCGTGATGAGATTTTAAGTAGAGGAATTGTTTCTGAAGAAGATTATTTAGTTTTAGAAGATTATACACGTAAATTATTCCAAAGAGGAACAGAAATTGCCAAAGAGCGTGAATTAATTTTAGTGGATACTAAATATGAATTTGGAAAAACAAAAGAAGGTAAGATTGTGTTGATTGATGAAATTCATACACCAGATTCTTCTCGTTATTTTTATATTGATGGTTATGCCGAGCGCCAAGAAAGAAAAGAGTCTCAAAAACAACTGTCTAAAGAATTTGTACGTCAATGGTTAATTCAAAATGGATTTCAAGGAAAAGAAGGGCAGAAAATCCCTGAGATGAATGAAAATAAAATAAATGAAATTTCTGAACGTTATATTGAATTATATGAACAAATAGCTGGAGAAAAATTTGTAAAAGCAAATGTTAATAAGGTTGAAGAACGCATAGAGAGAAATGTGTTAGAGTTTTTAAATAATCAATAAAGAATGAAAGATAAATTCATGCGAGCAACAATTGCTGAAGCCAAAAGAGGCCTTGAAGAAGGGGGAATACCTATTGGTTCAGTTCTTGTTCATAATAATGAAATTATAGGAAGAGGACACAATAAGCGAATTCAGAACGGAAGTGTTGTTTTGCATGGCGAAATGGATGCTCTTGAAAATGCTGGAAGACTTCCTGCATCAGTTTATAAAAACTCAACCCTATATACCACTTTGTCTCCTTGTCCAATGTGTACTGGAGCCATATTATTATATGGAATAAAAAAAGTTGTCATTGGTGAAAATCATACTTTTTTAGGCTCAGAAAATTTGTTGGAAGAAAATGGAGTAGAGGTTACTGTTCTTGATAGCCAAGAGTGTAAAGATTTAATGAAATTATTTATTACAAACAATCCAGAGTTGTGGAATGAAGATATCGGTGTAGAATGAGCAGACTAATTATTGTATTTATTATCCTATTTTTATTAGACCTTTATGCATATAAAGGACTTTTAAGTTTAACAAGTAATCTTAGTGCTGTTAGGGTTAAGGCTATTAAAATTATCTATTGGACACTAAGTTTAATTGTGATTCTTCAATTGATTAATATCTTTTCAAGATTTCGAGAATATACTTCTGATCATCCAGAAGCATTCCGTTTTTGGGCCGGAATATTTTTTGTCCTACTTTTTACGAAACTGTCTTTTATAACTTTTCATTTATTAGATGATGTTGTTTGGCTTTTTAGAAGAATTATTTCATTTTTCACTACAAACGGTAAAACCTTTGGAGGAAAGCCTGTTAGTAGAACCACTTTTATAACTCAAATAGGTTTAGGAGCATCAGCATTAATTTTTGGCGCGTATTCTTATGGTGTGCTAAAAGGGAGATATGCGTATAAAATTTTTAAAGAAAAAATAAATTTTCCAAACCTCCCAATTGCTTTTGATGGACTTAAAATTATACAGATAAGTGATTTGCATTTAGGAAGTTTTTTGAAGGATTTTGATGAAGTAAGTGAAGCAATTCCAATGATAAATAACTTAAATCCAGATATTATTTTATTTACAGGAGATTTAGTAAATGTTCATTCTGATGAAGCAGAACCTTGGATAGATGTTTTTTCAAAGCTGAAGGCTAAACATGGGAAATTCTCTATTTTTGGAAATCATGATTACTGTGACTATGGATCTTATTTGCCAGAAGAAAGAGTAACAAGTATCAATAGATTAAAGGAAATTCATGGTGAAATGGGTTTTCAGTTATTAGAAGATGAGCATACTTTTTTAGAAATTGAAAATCAAAAAATTGCAATTGTAGGAATGCATAATTGGGGGAAAGGGTTTCATGAAATCGGAAATTTGGAAACTGCGTTAAAAGGATTAGACGATAGTTATTTCAAAATATTATTATCACATGATCCAACACTTTGGGAAGAAAAAGTGAAGGGTAAGAAAAATATAGATATTACATTTTCTGGACATACTCATGGAATGCAGATGGGCGTTGAGATTCCATTTTTAAATTTTAAATGGAGTCCTATAAAATTGAGATATAAACGTTGGGCAGGTTTATATAAATATGCACAAAACTATATTTATATTAATAGAGGTTTTGGATTTTTAGGTTTTCCTGGTCGTGTTGGTATTTCTCCAGAAATAACTTTTATAGAATTAAAATCTAAAGAAGATTAAATAGCGTTTATTTTTTTCAACCCTTCTAAGTCTTCAATTTTAATATTTTTCCCAGAAGTGGAGATATAACCATCTTTTTTAAATTGAGATAAAATTCTAATTGCAGATTCAGTTGCAGTTCCAACAATATTGGCATAATCTTCTCTTGAAAGTATAACAGTTAAGAATTCGTTTTCATCTGTTCCAAAATTGTTATGCAGATAGAGTAGAGTTTCTGATAAACGTTGCTTTACAGATTTCTGTGCCATGTTGACTAAATCATCTTCAGCATCTTTTAAATCATGTGCTAGATGCTGTAATACATCTAAAGAAAAATCTCGGTTATTTTGAAGTCCATTAAGAATTTCTTGCTTAGGGACAAAGCATAACTCAATATCATTTAATGCGACAGCACTTAAATTGGTCTTTTCATTGCTAATGATAGAACGCTGTCCTATAAGATCGCCTACTCCAAGTAGTTTTACCGTCTGTTCATTACCATTAGCATTTAATTTAGTCAATTTACAGATTCCACTTCTAACACAATAAACACCGTTAAGAATCATACCTTCATTGAAAATGACATCCCCTTTTTTATAAGTTTTGTCTTTTTTGCAATCTGATACATGCTTTAATTCATCCTTAGTCAATGAGTTCATTGAATTAAATTGTCTTGCAATGCAATGTTGGCATTTACTCATAGTCACCTATTTTATGTAAAAATAATGAAAACATGATATATATCATATTTTAAAACCAATTCTTTCTAAATATTTGTAGTAGGTATAAATGAGCAAATATTATGGACAAGGCTACTTGTTTCCACTGTGGTGATAATTGTAACAGTTCAATTATTACATTTAATGATAAACTATTTTGTTGCAATGGTTGTAAAACTGTGTACGAAATTTTCTCAGAAAATGATTTAACCTGTTATTATGATTTTCAAAATTCTCCTGGAGAAATACCTAAAGAAATTGATGGTAAATATGATTTTTTAATTCAGCAATCAATAGTAGATAAGTTAATTGAATTTAGTGATGAGAACATACAAATAGTAACTCTTACTATTCCTCATATTCATTGTAGTTCTTGTATCTGGATTCTTGAAAACTTGCATAAATTGAATTCTAGTATTATTTCATCTCAAGTAAATTTTGGTAAAAAAACTGTTAGAATAACTTTTAACAAGAATAATTATTCACTTAAAGAAACGGTCTTGTTATTAAGTAGGATAGGTTATGAACCATATATAAGTTTAGAAAGTTATAATGTTGGTAAGGAGGAATTAGATAGAAGTATTATCTATAAATTAGGGATTGCAGGTTTTGCATTTGGAAATGTGATGTTTCTTTCTTTTCCAGAATATTTTCAAGTAAACGGGTTTTGGATTGAACACTATAAAACCCTATTCAGATGGTTGATGTTTGCATTTTCACTTCCTGTAGTTTTCTATGTAGCTCAAGATTATTTTGTTTCAGCATATAAAGGGATAAGATCTAAATTGTTAAATATAGATGTGCCTATCTCTTTAGGAATTGCAGTATTATTCTTAAGAAGTACAGTAGATATAATATTTGATTTAGGTACAGGCTTTTTTGATAGCCTTACAGGATTGGTATTCTTTTTATTATTAGGTAAATTTTTTCAACAAAAAACATATTTATTTTTGTCTTTTGAACGTGACTATAAATCATATTTTCCAATTGCAGTTACTAAAGTGAATTTTGATAGAAGTGAAGAGCCAATTCAAATTCATGAAGTAGAAAAAGGCGATAGATTACTTATAAGGAATGGAGAGTTAATTCCAGTTGATTCTATTTTGATAAATGGAAATGCATCAATAGATTATAGTTTTGTTACTGGTGAGTCAGAAACTGTCACGAAACTATCTGGAGATAAATTATTTGCTGGAGGTAAACAAACTTCAGGAATTATTGAAGTTGAGGTTTTAAAATCGGTAGAGCAAAGTTATCTTACACAACTTTGGAGTAATGATGTGTTCAATAAAAATAAAGAAGACGGATTTACTACATTGACTAATGCAATAAGTAAACGGTTTACAATTGCAGTATTAAGCATTGCTATATTGGCAACAAGTTATTGGCTAATTGTAGAACCTGCTAAAGTAATGAATGTATTTACAGCAGTACTTATTATTGCATGTCCTTGTGCAATAGCATTATCTGCACCTTTTACTTTCGGAAACTTATTGCGAATCTTTGGAAAGAAAAAATTTTATCTAAAAAACGCTTCGGTTATTGAACAATTGGCGTCAATAAATACTGTAATTTTTGATAAAACAGGAACAATAACATCAACTAGAAAAAGCAACCCAATATACGAAGGTGAATTACTGACAAATTCCGAGGAACGATTACTTAAAAACACTTTGAGAGGTTCAAACCATCCATTAAGCAGATCGCTTTATGAAATATTAGAAGAGCACAATATTGTGGCATTAAATCATTTTGAAGAATCATTGGGGAACGGTATTACAGGATCTTATAAAGATGAGAATATGATGATTGGCTCAGCAAAATTTGTTGGCTACAGTGATATTGCTACATTAAACACTTCAGTTTATATAAAATCAAATGATTCATATAAAGGAAAATTCACATTTTATAATAGTTACAGAAAGGGAGTGTCAAAATTATTTAATGATTTGAAAACGGAGTATAACTTGGTTATTCTTTCTGGTGATAATGAAGGCGAAATGGAAAATCTAAAAAAAATATTGCCAACCAAGACCAAACTTATATTTAATCAAAAACCAGAAGATAAATTAGAATATATTGAATATCATCAAACTGAAGGAGCAAAGATACTTATGGTTGGTGATGGATTAAATGACGCAGGTGCTTTGGCTCAAAGTGATGTAGGTATTGCAATATCAGAAAATATAAATGTATTTTCTCCTGCATGTGATGCGATTCTTGATGCGTCAAATTTTAATCAACTATTTAATTATATCCAAGTTTCAAAAACTGCGATTAAGATTGTAAAATGGAGTTTTTTATTGTCCTTTCTATATAATAGTATCGGATTGTATTTTGCAGTTACAGGTCAGTTAGTTCCAGTAATAGCAGCAATTTTAATGCCATTAAGTTCAATAAGTGTAGTTGTTTTTACCACAATTTCAACGAATATTCTTGGTCGAAGATTGAAAAATTTTAAGAATTATAAAAGATAATTAAACTATTAATTAGTTGTAATATGAGTGTACATATAGGAGCGAAAAAAGGAGAAATTGCAGAAACAGTATTATTACCTGGTGATCCATTAAGAGCAAAGTGGATAGCAGAAACATTTTTGGATAATGTAGTGTGTTATAATAAAGTTCGTGGAATGTTTGGTTTTACGGGAACATATAATGGTAAAAAAGTGTCAATTCAAGGGACAGGAATGGGAATTCCATCTGCATTAATTTATGCAAATGAATTAATAACGCAATTTGGAGTTAAAAATTTAATTCGAGTTGGTTCTGCGGGTTCTTATCAGAAAGAAGTTAAGATTAGAGATATTGTATTGGCAATGGCAGGTTCTACAACTTCAGGAATCAATGCACAGCGTTTTCATGGTGCAAGTTATGCACCAACAGCAAGTTTTGAGCTGTTTAATAAAGCAGTAATTACAGCAAAAGAAAAAAACATTCCAATTAAAGCAGGAAACGTATTAAGTTCTGATGAGTTTTATACTGATAATTTTGAAGATTATAAACATTGGGCAGAATTTGGAGTATTGTGTGTAGAAATGGAAACTGCGGGTTTATATACTACTGCAGCAAAACATAATGTAAATGCATTATCCATTTTAACAATTTCAGATAGTTTAGTTACTAATGAAAGAACTTCTGCTAAAGAGAGAGAACACACTTTTAAAGAAATGATAGAAATCGCACTAAGATTAGTTTAATTATGAAATCGTTAATAAAAAAATATAATATTCCAGGACCAAGATATACTAGTTACCCTACAGTTCCATTTTGGGATAATCAAAGTTTTTCTAAAGATAAATGGATTGCTTCTTTTCAAAAATCTTTCATTCAGAGCAATCATAAAGGAATAAGTATATATATCCACCTTCCTTTTTGTGAGAGTCTCTGTACTTTTTGTGCATGTCATAAACACATAACTAAAAGACACGAAGTAGAAGGCAGTTATATTAATGCTGTTTTGAAAGAGTGGGAATTATATACAGATATATTGGTTGAAAAACCAATAATAAAAGAAATTCACTTAGGAGGAGGTACGCCCACTTTTTTTTCTGGCGTGAACCTTGAAAAAATTATAAAAGGTATTTTGAAAAAATCTGAATTGCATAGTAAATATGAGTTCAGTTTTGAAGGTCATCCAAACAATACAACTAGAGAACAATTACAAATTTTATATGATATTGGATTTACTCGAGTAAGTTTTGGTGTTCAAGATTATAATAAAAAAGTTCAAGTTGCCATTAATAGAGTTCAATCATTTGAGCAGGTTAAAAAAGTCACTAAACTGGCAAGAGAAATTGGGTATACTTCAGTTAGTCATGATTTAATTTTCGGATTACCATTTCAAACATTAGATAATATTATTGATACAATAAATAAAACTAAAAAATTACTTCCAGACAGAATTTCATTTTATAGTTACGCACATGTTCCTTGGGTGAAAGGTGTAGGTCAAAGAGGTTTTAACGAAGAACATTTACCAAAAGGGGAGGAGAAAAGAAGGTTGTATGAAGTAAGTAAAATGATGCTTGAAGATTTGGGATATTGTGAAATTGGGATGGATCATTTTGCTTTAAAATCTGATAGTTTATATAAATTGTCAGAAAAAAAGAAATTGCATAGAAATTTCATGGGTTATACTACAAATGAAACTCAATTAATGGTTGGTCTTGGTATGTCGGCAATTAGTGACAGTTGGTATGGTTTTGCTCAAAATGTAAAGACAACCAAAGAGTATTTAAAAATAGTTGAATCTGGAGAATTACCAGTATTCCGAGGGCATATTTTGTCTAAAGAAGATTTAATTATTAGACGTCACATTCTTAATATCATGTGTAATTTAACTACATCATGGCAAAAAGAAGAACATCAATTTTCGAATATTGAAAATACATTAGAATTGTTGAAAGAAATGGAAAAAGATAAACTTGTAGTGATAGAGAATAAAACTTTAAAAGTACCTGAAGAAGCAGTAGCATTTATAAGGAATGTTTGTATGAGTTTTGATAAGTACTTACTAAATAGCAAGCCAGACACTCAACTTTTTTCAAGTACAATTTAAGTTTTTTTAAAACATGATAAATATCATATTTTTTGAATCATTCTAGAAGTAATTTCGAACTATAACTTCAATTAAGGTATGAGTGTTATATATATATTATTAGGCGTAAGCATAGTTGTTGCTATTGTTTTTTTTGCTGCATTTATTATGGCAGTAAAAAATGGACAGTATGACGACTCATATACACCTTCAGTAAGAATGCTATTTGAAGATGAAATAGTAAAAGAGAAACCAAAAAAATAATTCAAATCAAAATAGGTTAACAATTAATTATTATGGAGTTACAACAGTTTTATTACGATAATAAGATCGTTAAAAAATTTATCTACGCAACCATTATTTGGGGAATAGTAGGAATGTCTGTAGGATTACTTCTTGCATTTATGTTCTTATTTCCAAACTTGACTGATGGGATTTCTTGGTTAAGCTTTGGACGATTAAGACCTTTACACACCAATGCCGTAATTTTCGCATTTGTAGGGAATGCAATTTTTGCAGGAGTTTACTACTCTTCACAAAGGTTGTTGAAGGCAAGAATGTACAGCGATTTATTAAGTAAAATTAATTTTTGGGGTTGGCAATTAATAATTATTGGAGCTGCAATATCATTGCCTTTAGGATATACTACTTCTAAAGAATACGCAGAGTTAGAATGGCCCTTTGATATCGCTATTGCTGTAATATGGGTAGCTTTTGGAATAAACCTTATTGGAACAATTTTAAAAAGAAGACAGCGACACATGTACGTTGCTATTTGGTTCTATTTAGCCACATTTGTCACAGTAGCTGTACTTCATATTTTTAATAGTTTAGCATTGCCTGTAAGCGCAATGAAAAGTTATTCAGTATATGCAGGAGTTCAAGATGCATTGGTACAATGGTGGTATGGTCATAATGCCGTAGCATTCTTTTTAACCACTCCTTTTTTAGGACTTATGTATTATTTTGTCCCGAAAGCGGCTAATAGACCTGTATATTCATATCGTTTATCAATTGTACATTTTTGGTCATTGATATTTATCTACATATGGGCAGGTCCACACCATTTACTGTATACAGCACTTCCAGAATGGGCTCAAAACTTAGGAGTTGCATTTTCGATTATGTTATTAATGCCTTCTTGGGGAGGAATGATAAACGGATTACTTACACTAAGAGGTGCTTGGGATAAAGTCCGTACAGATCCAGTTTTAAAATTTATGGTTGTTGCAATTACAGGTTACGGAATGGCAACGTTTGAAGGGCCAATGCTTGCTCTTAAAAATGTGAATTCGATTGCACATTATACAGATTGGATTATAGCACATGTTCACGTAGGAGCATTAGCATGGAATGGATTTCTAACTTTTGGGATGATATATTGGATGGTGCCTAGAATGTTCAAAACTAAATTATATTCAATTAAGTTGGCAAACTTTCATTTCTGGATAGGAACTTTAGGAATTATATTATATGCCTTACCGATGTACGTTGCAGGATTTGTGCAAGCAAGTATGTGGAAACAATTTAATCCTGATGGAACGTTGACTTATGGTAATTTCCTAGAAACTGTTTTTGAAATTATTCCAATGTATCGGATGCGTGCAATAGGAGGATCTATGTTTATAGTAGGGATGTTCATATTGGCCTACAATATTGTTCGAACAATTCGACAAGGAAGTACTGTTGAAGACGAATTGGCTGAAGCACCTGCTTTACAAAAAGTTTCAAAAAGAAGAGTTAAAGGAGAGGGATGGCATACATGGCTTGAACGTAAGCCAATCAGACTTACTATTTATGCAACTATTGCAATTTTAATAGGAGGGATTGTGCAAATTGTACCAACAATTCTAGTAAAATCAAATATTCCGACAATCAGTAGTGTAAAACCTTATACACCATTAGAATTAGAAGGAAGAGATATTTATATACGTGAAGGTTGTGTAGGATGTCACTCACAGATGATACGTCCTTTTCGTAGTGAAGTAGAACGCTATGGTGAATATTCTAAAGCGGGAGAGTTTGTGTACGATCATCCATTCTTATGGGGATCGAAGCGTACTGGTCCAGATTTACATAGAATCGGTGGAAAATACTCAGACAATTGGCATTTGAATCATATGTATGATCCACAAAGTACTTCGAGTGGTTCTATCATGCCAGCATATCAGTGGATTATTAGAGACAAACTTGATAAATCACAAACTGAAGCAAAAATGAAGGTTATGGTGAAATTGGGTGTTCCTTATTCAGAAGAAGAAATTGAAAACGCGCAACAAAGCATGTCAGATCAAGGAACTCAGATAGAAAAAAACCTGTATTCAGATCCAGATTTTGCGACTACTTATGAGTCTGATAAACTTGAAGGAGGAGATGAGTTTATTGAAATGAGAGATCGTGAGATTGTTGCCGTAATTGCTTATTTACAACGATTAGGGACAGATATAAAAGTTAAAGAAACAGAAACTTCAAAAAATTAAAATTATGTTGAAATTTGTTAAAAATCATATGGAAAGTATCACGGGAATAGAAATTTACCCGCTTATTTCATTACTCATATTTTTCACCTTTTTTGTAGTTTTATTTTGGTGGGTTTTAACTGCTAAAAAAGCATATATAAATAAGGTGAGTAATATCCCTTTTGAATCAACTTCTAATAATCAAGAATCATGAAATCATATATAAAAACATTTTTTTTTGGTCTAATTCTCCTTGTAGTTATTTGGTATTTTTCAAAACCAATAAGTGCTTTAGAATTAGTTGAAAAACCAGAAATTGTATTTGCCTTAATGGTTTTATTCTTGGCAGTTTTATTTAATGGGAAAATTGCTAAAAACCTTAATGAATCTCGATTTAAAAAATTATCAGAAGAAGAGAAAAAGAAATGTGCAGTTCAGAATGATTGGCTGAGTACTACGTACAAGAAATTACTTGGTAGCAAACCTATGGAGGAAGAGCATGAAATTATATTGGATCATAACTATGATGGTATCCGAGAGTTAGATAACAACTTGCCGCCTTGGTGGGTATATGGGTTTTATGCATCAATAGTTTTTGCAGTATTCTATATGTTTAAATATCATGTTTTTAATGGTGATAATCAGTATGATGAATTAAATACGGAATATGCAGAAGCAAAGATTGCAATTGAAGAATATAAAAAAACAGCTAAAAACTTAGTAGACTTTAATACAGTAGAAGTATTAACTGAAATTAATGATATAAGTGCTGGAAAGAAAATATTTGAGATGAATTGCGTTGCCTGTCATAAAGCTGATGGTGGAGGTGGAATAGGACCTAATCTAACGGATAAATATTGGATTTTAGGTGGAGGTATCAAAAACGTTTTTAAAACAATTTCTGAAGGTGGCCGAGATGGAAAAGGTATGATTGCTTGGAAACAAAGTTTAAAACCTCTTGAAATGGCTCAAGTTTCTAGTTACTTATTACAATTCCAAGGAACAACTCCTACTGATTCTAAAGCAGCAGAAGGTGATGAATGGATTGAAGAAGTTGATAATTAATCAAAAGTTTAATATTGGAGACTCCTGAAAACGAAATATTTAGAGATTCTATTGGTACAATAGATGACAAAGGCAATCGTGCTTGGGTGTACCCAAAGAAACCTAAGGGTGAACTATACGAATACAGGAAAATTGTTAGTTATTTTTTGTTGATTTTTTTAATTGCTAGTCCTTTTATAAAAGTTAATGAAAATCAGTTTTTGATGTTTAATATTTTAGAACGTAAATTTAATATTTTTGGTTTTCCTTTTTGGCCACAAGATTTTCACTTGGTTGTTGTTTCTATGATAATTGGAGTTGTATTTGTAACTTTATTCACAGTAGGTTTTGGACGTATTTTTTGTGGATGGATTTGCCCTCAGACAATTTTTCTTGAAATGGTATTTCGCCGAATTGAATACTGGATAGATGGTGATAGAGGGAAACAAATGAAACTTGAGAAACAGCCTTGGAATGCTGATAAAATAAGAAAGCGACTTCTAAAATGGTTTATATTTTTAGTAGTATCATTTATAATTGCTAATGTATTTTTGGCTTATTTAATAGGAAGTGATAAGCTATTGAAGTATATCACTGGAAACCCATTAGATAATTTAGGAACGTTATTTCCATTACTTATTTTTACTGCAGTTTTTTATTTTGTGTTTGCTTGGTTCAGAGAGCAAGTTTGCATCATTGCATGTCCGTATGGAAGATTACAAGGAGTTTTATTGGATAGGAAATCTATCGTTGTTGCTTATGACCATAAGCGTGGTGAGTCTGAGAATGGTAGGAAAAAATTCAGAAAAAAAGAAAACAGAGAAGAGTTAGGTCATGGAGATTGCATTGATTGTTTTCAATGTGTTAATGTTTGCCCAACAGGAATAGATATAAGAAATGGGACTCAATTAGAGTGTGTGAATTGTACTGCTTGTATTGATGAGTGTGATCATATTATGGAAAGTATTGACCTTCCAAAAGGATTAATTAGATATGCAAGTGAGGATGAAATAGAGAAAAAAGAAAAATTCAAACTTACTCCGAGGCTAAAAGGATATATAGCAGTTTTAGCAATATTGACAGGGTTTCTTTTTGGTATGATTTTATTAAGGAATGATGTAGAAGCGAGAATTCTTAGATTGCCTGGACAATTGTTCGAACACAAAGGGAAAACCATGATTAGTAATGTGTTTACCTATAAACTGGTAAACAAAACAACTGAAGAAATAGACCATATTAATTTTAGGCTTCGAAAATATGAAGGAGAAATAAAATTGGTTTCAAATTCAGATAATTTAATAGTACCTGAGCAAGGATTAGCAGAAGGAACTTTATTTATTAAAATTGATAAAAATAAACTTACTGGCGATAAAAATAAATTGCTGATTGATGTTTATAGTAGCGAAAAATTAATCGAAACAACAACTGTTAATTTTTTAGGCCCTAGAAGTTATAAATAGATTTGTTAAGATAAAATTTAATTTAAGTGATTATGAAATTTAATTGGGGAACAGGAATCGTTTTAGCATTTATACTATTTATCTCATTTATTATGTACTTCGTGATAAGCATGAATATGAATAAAAAGTATAAGCATGATTTGGTTACTGAAGAGTATTATCAACAAGAACTAGAATTTCAGAATGATATTGATAAAGAAAAAAACGCTTTATCATTAATACAAAATATTCAATTGGAAAAGTCAGAAAAAGGACTTGTGGTTATGTTTCCAAAGGGTATAGATTTTAAAGAAGTAACAGGAAAAGTGTTCCTATATAGACCATCTAATAAACAATTGGACTTTGAAACTACAATTTCATTGTCTGACTACAATTTGCTCATACCTGACAAACGTTTATTGGATGGTCGTTGGAACATTAAAATTGATTGGCAATACAAGGGAATATCTTATTTGTATAAAAAAGAAATAGTATATTAAATGTTATGGTCTGCTATCATATTTGGATTACTAGGCAGTTTTCACTGTATAGGGATGTGTGGTCCTATTGCTTTTGTGTTACCCGTAGATAGGGATAACACCTCTAGAAAAATAAGCCAGATTTTCATGTATCATTTAGGGAGGTTATTGTCATACGGTATCATTGGTCTGATGTTTGGATTGGTTGGGAAAAGTTTATACATTTTTGGAACCCAACAGCAGTTATCTATAATCATTGGAGTCTTAATAATTACATTGGTTTTAATTCCATCAAAAATATTTAATAAATACAATTTTTCAAAACCAATTTATAGAATCATTTCAAAGTTAAAATCCGCTTTGGGACAAGCCTTAAAAAAGAAAACTTCGGATACTTTTTTAACCATTGGTTTTTTAAATGGGTTCTTACCTTGTGGATTGGTTTATATGGCAGTATTTGCCTCTCTAACGGCTAATAGTGCCTTTTATGGAAGTCTTTATATGATTTTATTTGGCTTAGGAACTATCCCATTGATGACTACCGTAATTTATTTTGGAAAGTTCCTTAATTCGACTATAAAACAACGTATTCAAAAAGCGATACCTGTTTTTGTTGTGATTATTGGTTTCTTATTTATTCTTCGAGGGTTAGGATTTGGTATCCCTTATATTTCACCTGCTCCTGTTGTTGATATTGTTACAAATAATATTGAATGTCATTAATGTATAGTTACTCCTACTCAAAATTATATTGTATTGGTAATTGTTATGGGAATAAAAACAGAATCACTACACTTTAATAAGAATTATAATAAAAATAGAGCACTCATAGCCTGTTTATTTTAACTTTACAGACGGAAATAATAATATCTCAGATGCACAAATTAGAGTTAAGCAAAGAAGAAATGAAACAGTATGGTTATCAGGTAATTGATACCATTGTAGAACATTTTGATACACAACATACTAAAAAACCTGTAGCTAGTGCTTCAAGAGAAGAAATGGACACTCTTTTTAATACTAAGGTTCCTAAAAACGCTACTGATTTCAAAGAAGTTTTGGATTTTGTAACCAAAGAAGTTTTGCCTAATAGCACGATAGTATCTCACCCAAAATCATATTCTTTTGTGCCTGGACCAAGTAATTATGTTAGTGTAATGGCGGATACGCTAGCGACAGGGTTTAATATTTTCTCTGGTGGATGGGCAGCATCTCCAGCTGCAGCTGAGTTAGAGATTGTAACCATGAATTGGTTATTAAAACTTTTTAAATTTCCAGCAAAGAAAGGTGGAGGGTTGTTCACAAGTGGAGGTTCTATGGCAAATTTAACAGCCTTGGTTACTGCAAGACGCCAGAGACTTGGTGATGATTTCTCTAAAGGAGTTATTTATTTATCCGATCAAGCTCATTCTTCCAATATAAAAGCAATTAGAGTATTAGGGTTTAAAAAGGAACAGGTACGGATAATTCCTACTGATATTGAGTTTAAAATGGGATTAAACAAACTTAAAAATACTATAGCAAAAGATCGATTAGAAGGTTTACAGCCATTTTGTATAATTGCATCTGCAGGAACAACAAATACAGGAACTGTAGATCCTTTAAATGAAATTGCGAAAATTTGTAAAACTGAAAAATTATGGTTTCATATTGATGGTGCTTATGGAGGTGCAGCAATACTATCAAAGAAAGGAAATCAACTTTTAAAGGGTATTGAAAAAGCAGACTCCTTAACAATTGATCCTCATAAATGGTTGTATCAACCTTACGAAATGGGATGTTTACTTGTTAAAAATCACAAGTGGCTAAGTCAGACCTTCAGTGAAAAACCAGAATATTTAAGAGATGTAGAAGGAAATACCTCTGAGATTAATTTTTATGATCATGGAATTCAACTTACAAGACGTTTTCGAGCATTGAAATTTTATATGTCAATGAAAACCTTTGGTTTAGATGCGTTTAAAAAAGCGGTGACTTACAATATTGATTTGGCTGATAGAGTTGAGAATGTATTACGTAAAAGTTCAAAATGGGAAGTAATATCTCCTGCTACTTTAGCAGTAATCAATTTTAGATACAATCCAATAGGAAAGAAGTTTTCGGAAAAGGAATTAGATCGTATTAATCAGGAAATTTCAAAATCTGTTATGGAGTCTAGAAAAGCCATATTAGTAACGACAATCTTACAAGATCAAGTAGTATTGCGTATGTGTCTTATTAATCCAAGAACAACAATTGATGATATTAATGAAACCTTGCAACTATGTGAGAGTTTTGCCAAAGAAATTGTGGAATAGATAAAAAAGTTGGCTCTTCTATGATAAAAGAACCAACTCAAAATTTAACTAAACACAATAAATCAATTTTTCTTAGTAGAAAAAAGTTTTGGTTTGAAAGTAAACATTACCCAACTCCAACTATTATCAGCATCTTTATCTCCACCTTTTAATATTTCCATAGTGTCAGTTGCAAACATTTTAGAGAGTCCAGCACTTAATGTAATGTCTTTGGCAACTTTATATCCAACAGTAAAGTCTATCTCTGTCCCTAAATTTGAATCCATTTTGTTAGTGCCATCGAATACATCAGCATTAGCAGAAAAGAAGTGAGGAATCAATTTTGCAGTAAACTTATTTTTATGATAGGAGAGTGAAGCACTTATATCCGTTAGCCCAACTGAGTTTGCATGATTCCCAACATAGAAGTAATCCATCCATCCGTTGAATTTATGATTCGTTCCGAATAAAGGAGCAAAGGATTTTATATCACTATTTGAGGCATTCATATCTTTACCAGAAAGAACTTCAATTCCAGTTCCAACATTAAATTGACCATTTATTTTGTAAACTAAGTTTCCAGTAAAATAGGATGCACTTACATCTCTATTTAATGATTTTCCAGTTTGAAAATAAGCAGCAGCATTAGCATTAAATTCTCCAGACTTATAAGTTAATCTTGGTCCAATAGTCTGCATATTATCTATTGTTTGTGATTCATTTGATAAACCAGCGTTTTCCAAATATTCAATTCCAGTATTCAACAATAAAAAACTTAAACCAAACTTTTCAAAATCTCCATGATACCAAGCATATTGGAAAGACTTGTAACCTGCGGCATTGCTATATAAATTATCTACTCCAGATTGTGAATCTGCATTTAAAGCGAGTCCAATATCCAACCTGTTTTTGGCGTCAGGGTTATATTTAAAAATAAAAGCATCATGACTTCTTGCTTGCTGTGCCCAACCTACATTACCAAAGATTCTATGATCATCATATACAATTTCTTGACGTCCAAGTTTTAAAGAGACCTTATCACTTAAAACTGCTTCTGCCCATGCTTCATGTAATGCAGTTGCATTATCATCACTAGATAAGGTACTCACATCTCCCCATACTCTTATGTTTTGTAATGACACTCCTAATCTTAATTTTTCTTGACTAAAATTAAAATTTAAACGTGTACGTTGAGATATGAAATTTGAGCCATCAGTATCGTCATTTATTAGAGTACTGAATCCATGCTTGTTCTCGTATCGAGGTCTTACTTCTGCCGAAATGTCAAGTTGTTGTGCATTTATTAAACTTCCAAAGCATAACAATGCTAAAAAGATTATTTTTTTCATAAATATATATTTATTGTTTTTCTAATTGTATCGCTTTTGGATGAAGAATATTATTTTCTAAATGTATATGTTGATGCAAGTCTTGTTCAAATTCATCAAGTTTAGAATATAGGGCTCTGTAAGTATTGCATGCTTCTTCTGGAGGTGAATAATTATTAGATAGCATCGCAATCTCCTTAAAAATATTCCCTGCAGATTCATGCTCTTCTTCCATCATTTTAATAGGATTATTTACCGTTCCAAAACTTGGTACTTCAAAATCGAAACCTTCGTTTTTTATTTTAATTAACTTTTTGATAAACGGAAAAAGAATCAACTCTTCTTTTTTCATATGAGTTGTAAGTTCGTCTGCTATTTCTTTAAATAGTTTGTTGATTTCAACAACCTCAGTAAAATGATGTCCATGAACCTTAGCAACTCTTTCTGAGTATTGTAAGATTAATGGAATAGATTCTTCTACATAGGTATGATGTACATTTAAGATGTGATCAATTAAAAAATCAAGTCCCCATTTATTATAATCGTATGCTCTTGCAACATCATCAACTGCTAATAATTCTTCTCTTAAAGTGTTAAAATTAATTTTATGTTTTTCGCACGCTTTATCAATGGTAATTCCACCTCCGCAACAGAAATCAATTCCATGTTTTTTAAATACATGAGCCGTTTTTATATTCGCCGCTACAACTTCAGCGACTGTTTTATCTTCTATAGTTACCATAATTTTATTTTTTGTTTACTAATTCGTTTATAGTATCAACCGTTTCTTTATTGTCTACTCCCAATCCTTCCTGCTGATGAACTAATTCACCTTCATTATTAAAAACACTTATAATGTTTGAGTGTGAAAAATCCATAGGTGAGATTTGTTTATATTTAACAGCAAGTACGTTAGCAAATTCTCTTACACTGTTTTCTGTTCCTTGTAAAAAAGTCCATTGCTTTCCGTCCATATGATTTTCTATGGCAAATTCTTTTAAACGAGTAGGAGTATCTGTTTCAGGATCAATACTTACCATAATAAATTGTAAGTTTTTCAATTTACTTTCAGGAATTTGATCTTCAATATTTCGCATATCAGCAACTAACCTTGGACAAGCCGCTTTGCAAGTAGTATAAATCATTACCATGACCAAAGTTTTTCCTCTTAAATCCTTAAGTTCAATAGATTTATTTTCTTCTGTTTTCCATTTTGTGGTTAGATTAAAAATAGATTCATCTGAAATTTCATCATTTGATAATATCATAGATGAAGTTTCAGAAAGAGGTTTTAAATCCATTTTGCATATTGGACAACTCAATGAATGAGAGTATGTTTTATCACCTTCGCATTCCATAGGGCATTGATAAACGATCTTATTATTACTTTTTTCACTTGATGATTCTTTACAAGCTACAAATGAAATAATTGATATGAATAGCGTAAATATGATTTTTAATTTTTTCATTTTTCAACATCTTTTACACACCTAAAACCAAGGTTCTTCATGGTGTATTTTGCTTTTAGACTTCCTCTTATTGCATAACGCATAAATGCGGCATAATTCATTAAATCAGTGGCTCCTATTGCTGCACTTCCACAAAACAGATTACTATCATTATCCACATCTTTTCTTGACTCTCCTGATATTAATACAGAGTTAAAGTCAGATGTCCATTCCCAGACTAATCCATGTAAATCATAGACATTCCAATAATTCTTAAAGGTTGAACCAATCTCGTTGTTAAAAGTTTTTGGTTTTTCATACCAACTTAAAATGTATTGGTTGTAATCCTTTAATTTACGAGCATCTGGAAGTGATTTATTTGCCATGGCTACGAATTCCCATTCATCAATTGTGGGTAAACGCTTATCTTGACACTCACAATAAGCATTTGCTGCAAACCAGGAAATGTTATTAATTGGAGCTTTAAGTGATTGTGAACTATTCAGTTCTAAATCTGATTTCCAATTAATTAAATAATTTCCGTCTGCAAATAATTTTTTCACATTCGATCGCTTCCATTTTGGAAATTTATTGACAAAATCTAGATATTCTTTATTGGTCACAGGATAAACATCCATTTGGAAATCATCAATTGTAACCATTAAAGAATCTCTTCCATAAAGAGGTATGTATGCTCCTCCTTTTATAGGAACCATTTTAGATTGACAACTTGCATTATTAAAATAGAGTAGGAGTATGCAAACTGTCAATCTTAAAATAATATTCATTTTGTCTGAATTAATGACCGTTTTTAACTTGACTTACTTGAGAGGTAGTGACATTCGTTTTATTATTTCCCCAAGAATTATATATGTAAGTTAAAACATCAGCCACTTGTTCATCTGTAAGAGCTTGCCTAGTCATTACACTATTATATTTTTTACCGTTTACAGTAATTTCACCAGTTTTTCCTTTCAAAATAATATCAATGGCTCTATTTACATCAGCATTTAAATAGTCAGATTTTGCCAAAGGTGGAAAAGCATTTGCTATTCCCTCACCATTTGCTTGATGACAAGCAAAACAAGTCTGAGTATAAATCTGTTTTCCAGATTTTATTTTCTCTGCTAAGTTTTTAGTAGTCTTGACAACTACTTTTTCAGGTTCATTTTCTGGCATTTCTTGAATCCCTCCACCTTCAGGTAGATAAATTCCTTCTTGCACAACTCCTGAATAAAGGGTTTTATTTTCTTCACCTTTCACTTTTAGCATTCCTAAGGCTCCTTTATTGAATGCTCTGAAGATTGAATGATCAACTAGGATGAATGTTCCAGGAACATCTACTTTAAATTCAACGATTGCTGCTCCACCTGCAGGAATAAGTGTTGTCTGAACATTTTCGTTTATAAGGCTACCACCTTCAACTTGAACTCTGTCAAAAATCTCACCAATTACATGAAATGAAGATACCAAGTTAGGTCCACCATTCCCTACATATAATCGAACGGTTTCTCCAACATTTGCTGTAATAGCATTATCTCCAGTTAACGAGCCTACTTTTCCATTGAATACTACATAATCTGGATCTTCATCTACGGCTTTTTGCATGTCAAATGATTGTAATCCAGGTGCACCATTCTCCCCTTTAGTATAAAAATCACCTTGCATTATATAATACTCTTTATCTACTTTAGGCAATCCACCTTCAGGTTCAACAAGTATCAATCCATACATTCCATTTGCAATATGCATTCCTACAGGAGCGGTTGCACAGTGGTATACATAAAGTCCTGGGTTTAAAGTTTTAAAATTGAATTTCTTCTCATGTCCTGGTGCAACAAAAGAGGAAGTTGCTCCACCTCCAGGTCCAGTAACCGCATGTAAATCGATATTATGTGGCAATTTATTGTCTGGATGATTTGATAAAGTAAATTCTACTTCATCGCCAACTCTACTTCTAATAAAACTCCCTGGAACAGAGCCTCCAAAAGTCCAATAAACATATTCTACTCCATCAGTCATAGTACCTTGCTCTTCAAGGATTTCCATATTGACTAAGAGTTTTTTGGCTGCTCTATCTCCAACTGGAGTAGGTACATTTGGTGGAGCGGTTAATTCTGCTTGTATTGTTCCTGCGAGTGCAATTTTGGATGAATCTTTATGTAAATTAGTTTCATTTGATTTGTCGGTCTTACAATTTGATAAGAATAAACAAATAATAACCGAAAAACATAGAGTGCTTAATTTTGAATTTATCATGATTTTTAGTTTAGTAAATATTGGCTAATCTACTGCCAGTATCCCCAAAATAAAATGACAAAAGTCATGTTTTTAAAAAAATATATGCGTCTTGATTAAGAGTTCTTTTTAGAGAGGTTTTTTTGATATTTAGATTGAACTAAATCAACTAATACAAGTACAAGAATCACAAAATAGAAAGTCGTTTTATTCATTGCAGTAATATGATTTCCGAAGAGTGTCATTTCTGCTTTGTGTCCACCTTCAGTCAATAGCATTACACCAACAATCAATAAAATAAAGAGTCCTAAAACTTCATACATTCTGTTTTTTTGTAAAAAATCAGAGACCTTATCAGCAAGCCAAATCATAAGTGCTCCACTCACTATTATTGCAATAGACATTAACCACATGTTGTAAACAACTACGCCATTTTCATCAGTATGATTTGCCAATGCCATAGCACTTAAAATAGAATCGAATGAAAAAACTAAGTTCATCATTACAATCAAAAATATAACTTTTCCAACACTACTTTTCGAATTGTCAGATTGCTCTTCATGCATATCTAACGCCATCATATGCCATATTTCTTTTACTGCAGTATAGATAATAAAAACGCCACCAAAAAGAGTGATTAAACTTTCAAAAGTAAACTCACCTGTAAAAAAACTCGTATTAAATTTCAACCAAGGTTCTTGAAATACAGCAACCAATTTAACAACGAAAAACAACATCACAATTCTTAAAATCACAGCCAATGCGATTCCAAGTTTTCTAACATATCGCTGTTTTTCTTTAGGAGCACGTTTAGACTCAAGAGAAATGTATAATAAGTTATCAAAACCTAAAACGGCTTGTAAAAGGATTAACATAAATAAAGTGATGATATTTTCAATCATAATTCTGTCTAGTTTGGTTTAAGTTCAAAGATATTTAAAAAATATGATACTATAATTACTTTTCATAATTTTAGATTTTATAAACAGAAGTTTATTATTAAATAAATTTTTTTAAATATGAAACGATTATACTAAATTTAGATTAAACCTTTTTACTATTTGATAGTCATAGTATAATTGAATTAACACTAAACTCACAATAATGAAATTATTCCAAAAATTAACTTTATTAATCGTTTGTTTTACTTTTGCAACAGCTTGTTCAAGTGATGACGATACAACTTCAACGCCAGACACTACAAACTATGATATCACATCAATACTGTCAAAGTTTACTGGTACAGGTTTGTCATATCAAATTAGTGGAGGTAATGTAATTTTTACAACACAAGATTTACCAAATCATACAAGCCCATATTGGGGAGTTGGACATGCTATGTATGAAGCATATAATGGAACAAACACAAATTGGAATCAGAATCCAGGTTCAATAGGTGAACAAAACATAACTTTTACCATGACGTTAAACCCATCTGAAGCATCTAATAAAGTTGCTACTCCTTTAGGACCAATAGGAATATCGAGGAATGGTGTTGTTTTTTTTAATCAATATGCTGGACCAAATAATCAAGCTTTGACCAATGAAATAAATTCATTTGACCAGTGGTTAGGACATCCTGCGATGACACAGTATCATTATCATATAGATCCAAAATATTTAACAGATACTTTCGGAACAGATGCTTTTTTAGGATTACTTTCTGATGGTTTTCCTGTCTATGGACCACAAGAAAATGGCGCAACAATTACAAATGCTGATTTAGATGATTATCATGGTCATACTTCAGTAACAGCAGATTTTCCTGACGGAATTTACCATTATCATATAACGTCTCAAGCACCTTATATCAATGGAAACGGTTTCTTTGGTACTGCTGGAACTGTTACAAATTAAGAAAGTTTGAAATTAAACACTTTAATATTAACTCTTTTAATTTTCACTTCTTGTACTCAAACTCCGTCGGTTTTTGAAACACAAGAAGTGAAAATTGTAAATTCTACTGTTGATGTGGAACTTCCTGATATTGAAAAAAACAGTTCAGATGTCAATTTTAAATTAACGAATGGAGTTTTGTATTATAATGATAATTTTTTCTCAGGTATTGTAAACGAATTTTATGAAAACGGGAATTTAAAGACAAAATCACACTATTTTAAGGGAAGGCGTCAAGGCTATTTTAATGGTTGGCATACTACTGGAAATAAATGGTTTGAGAGAACTTATAATAATGGTTTGAAAACTGGGATTCATGTTGGATGGTATGATTCTAAAATTCAAAAATTCGAATATTTTTTTGATGATAAGGGGAATTATAATGGAAGTGTGAAAGAATGGCACAGTAATGAAACTTTAGCCAAACATTTTAATTTTATTGATGGAAAAGAAAGTGGAAGTCAAAAAATGTGGAAACCAAACGGAAACATCAGAGCCAATTTTTTTACAGTAAATGGTGAAAGACATGGATTGATTGGTTTAAAAAATTGTGTAAGTATAATGTCGGACACTGAGAAATAAAAAAATTAGAATGAACTTCAAGCAAATAATTTTAGTGTTGTTAGTATGTGTGTCTTGTAAGAAAGAAGGCTTAGTTGACAAGACAACAACTTTACCGTACTATTCTACCAATGATTTTACGCCTCAGTGGATTTCTCCAAATTCAGATGGATATGATAAGATTCATACAATTGCTCCATTTTCACTAACAAATCAGGATGGAAAAGTTATAACGAATAAAGAATTTAAAGGAAAAATATATGTTGCAGATTTTTTCTTTACTACATGTCCAAGTATTTGTCCCATACTTGCTAAGAATATGCTTGCTATTCAAGATAAGTACGCAAGTGATGAAACTATAAAATTGATTTCTCATTCTGTAATGCCTTGGGTTGATTCAGTAGCAGTTTTAAAAGAGTATGCAATAAATAAAAAGGTTATTTCTGATAAGTGGCACTTACTTACAGGTGATCGAGATGAAATTTATAATTTGGCGAGAACATCATATTTTGCAGATGAAGATTTTGTAAAAACCAAAGATGAAAGTGAATTTATTCACACAGAAAATGTTTTGTTGATTGATAAAAAAGGAAGGATTCGAGGAGTTTATAATGGTACACTTGCATTAGAAACGAAGCGATTGATTAGGCATATAGAAATATTGAGGAAAGAAGATTAAAACAACTACTTCAATACCATTTTTTTATATCGAACTCAGTTTTAAACAAAAAAAATCCTGACAAAGCAGGATTTTATATTTTTTTATTCTAAAGATTTAGATCGAAAACCAACCAATTCTTTTTTTTTAACTCGTCTAATTTCTATAGGCTTACAGTAAGCCTCCAACAATGTAGATGTTGAAAAAGTGTTCTATTCTTCTATTACTTTTAAAACAAGTTTACCTTTCTTTTCTCCAGAAAATAATCGCTGATATGTTTCTTGAAAGTTTTCTATTCCTTCATATATATCTTCTCTCGATTTCAGTTTCCCTTCTTGCATCCATGTTCCCATTTGTTTTGCAGCCTCACCATAGCCTTTAAGATAATCCATAACTACCATACCTTGCATGGTAGAGCGAGTTACTAATAACGATAAATAATTACTTGGTCCATCAATCTTAGATTTGTTATTGTATTGAGAAATTGCACCGCAAATAACAACTCTTGCATGCATTCTTAACTTGCTTAAAGCGGCGTCTAAAATTACACCACCAACATTATCAAAAAACACATCAATTCCTTTTGGACATTTCTTTTTTAATGCAGTATAAATACTGTCTCTTATACACATCTGACG
>OJBS01000157.1_pt1 | contig 27722 bp, 24 predicted proteins | sample 1590941 | NCBI WGS metagenome assembly OJBS01 (sample SAMN05416785, study PRJEB24817) | seawater metagenome | isolation source: Sea water | place: Canada:Atlantic | collected 2013-11
GCAGCGTCAGATGTGTATAAGAGACAGCAAATATCTTATAGAGAAGCTATTGAAATGGCATTTTATGGCGCTTCCGTAATTCATCCAAAAACTTTAAAACCTCTTGAAAATAAATTAATCCCTCTTCATGTTCGCTCATTTATTGATGTTAAAAATGAAGGAACAACGGTTCAAAAAGGAAAAGATTTAGAGCCAAAAATTCCTTGTTTTATTTTAAAGAAAAATCAAATTTTACTTTCAATTTCTGCATTAGATTTTTCATTTATGGTAGAACATAACATTCGTGATATTTTTAATTTTCTTCATGATTACAAACTAAAAGTGAATTTAATTCAAAACTCAGCACTAAGTTTTTCGGTATGTATAGAAGATCAATTTAATAACTTTAATACATTTTATGACTCAATAAAGTCAAAATATAAAGTGAGTTTTAATGAGAATACTACTTTATATACTATTCGCCATTTTGATGAAAATTCAGTGACAGAAATTGAAAAAAATAACAACGTTTTATTAAAACAAATAAGTAAAGAGACACTACAAGTTGTTGTTCTTTAGTTTTGTATATTTGTTTTCGCATAATTTTTAACTATGGGTTTAGTAACCGCCAAAGAAGTCGCAAAAGCTGTAAATCTTGATAAATATGGATTTATTGGTACTGTTATCGGCTGGCTTTTAATGAAAGTATTGAGAATTTCTGCTCTTAATAAAATATACGACAAGCATAAAAATAAAGAGGGAATTCATTTTTTAGATAGTATTTTAAAGGAATTTAAAATTGAATTTGAAATACCAAAAGAAGATTTAGATCGTATTCCAAAAACGGGCCCTTTTATAACCATCTCTAACCATCCTTTAGGAGGAATTGATGGAATTTTATTATTAAAACTTGTTCTAGAAAAAAGAGGAGATTACACCACTTTAGGTAATTTTTTAATGGATAGAGTTAAACCGCTGAACCCTTATATTTTAGGAGTGAATCCGTTTGAAACTAGGAAAGAAGTTAAATCAAGTGTTGGTGGACTCAAAAATGCACTTCGTCACTTAAGAAATGGATATCCTCTTGGTCTTTTTCCTGCAGGAGAAGTTTCTACTCATAGAGAAGGAAAATTGTTAGTTGACAAGCCTTGGGATCCTGGCGCTATTAGATTGATTAAAAAGGCTGAAGTCCCAATTATTCCCATCTATTTTCATGCTAAAAACAGTAGACTGTTTTATGCCTTATCAAAAATTAGTGACACGTTTAGAACGGCAAAATTACCTTCTGAATTGTTTTCTCAAAAACGCCGTGTTATTAAAGTTAGAATTGGAAAACCTATTCTAGTTAAAGATCAGAAGCAATATGAAAATATCGATGAGTTTCATGAGTTTATCCGTAAGAAAACATATATGCTTGCGAACCCTTTTGAAAAACAATCGAAATCTATTTCTGAAGCTGCATCTGCATTAAAATTTCCAAAGGAACCGAAAAAAATAGTTCCTCAATGTGGTATTGATAAAATGATACAGGAAGTTGAATTCTTGAGAGATAATGGTGATAGATTGATGGAAAGTAAGAATTACGAAGTGTTTCTTGCAACTGCAGAAATAATTCCAAACATATTACATGAGATTGGTAGATTAAGGGAGATTACCTTTAGAGATGTTGGTGAAGGAACTAATAAATCTATTGATTTAGATGATTTTGATCAACATTACCATCATCTTTTTTTATGGGATTCTTTGAATAATAAAATGGTCGGCGCCTATAGAATGGGTCTTGGAGTAGATATTTATAAAAAATACGGTATTGAAGGGTTTTATGTTCAGACGTTATTTAGGTTTGAGCCAGAAATGCACAATATGATGAGCAAAACTATTGATATAGGAAGAGCTTTTATTGTAAAAGAATACCAACAAAAACCTATGCCATTATTTTTCCTATGGAAAGGAATCGTTCATGTTACACTACGTTATCCTGAACATAAATACTTAACTGGAGGAGTAAGTATTTCTAATCAGTTTTCAAATTTCTCAAAATCGTTGATGATAGAGTTTATGAAATCACATTATTACGATCCTTATATCGCTCAATATATTCATCCTAAAAAAGAATATAAAGTGAAGTTGAAAGATGCCGATCGTGAATTTGTTTTTGATGCTACTCAAGCGGATTTAAACAAGTTTGATCGTGTTATTGATGAACTAGAACCTGGAAATTTAAGAATGCCTGTTTTAATCAAAAAATACATTAAACAAAATGCAAAATTGGTAGCTTTTAATGTAGATCCAAAATTTAATAACGCAATTGATGGACTTATTTTTCTTAAGATTTCTGACATTCCAGAGAGCACTGTAAGACCCGTAATGGAAGAGTTTCAAGCGGAACTAGAGCGTAAAGCAGAAGAAGCTTCTTCTGAATCAACTTCAACTGAATAATTCTTTTAACAGCATTTAGTTATTGATTTTAATTCTTTTTTTACTTTACCTAAAGGGTTGATTGCTTTGCACTGAGTAGTATCTGAATGTAGTTTTACAATAATAGTATCCGCATTTATTTCTATTTCATGAACAACTAAATTAGAGGTGTGAAATGTTGCATTTCCATATTCAATTTTAATTTCTTTCTCTAATAAAAGAGGTCTTATCGAATCAACTCTATCAAATATTTCGATTGCCTTAACTGTTTTCATATAGATCCGCTTATTAATCTCTGTAGGACTTTCCCATAATTGAACAATTGTTTCTTGCCAAGAATCTGATTTCCCTCCACAATCAACAGAATCAATTGAAACATTTTTAATTTCAGTGATATGATAGTTTGCTCCAACAAAAAGACCAGATTTATATTCAAATATTAAATCCTTGTCTAAATTCTCTTTTAATGTCTTTAAAAATGTATGTGTTTTCATAATTTTATTAGCAATAATTAAATCTAGTAATGTTGAAAAATGCGTTTAACTCTTCTTGCAATTTTGCTATATTTTAACTATTCAAAAGTAGCGTCAACTGGCTCCCATAATTCGATTTTATTACCATCATTGTCTAAAATCCATCCAAATTTACCATATTCATATTCCTGGATTTCATCTACAACTGTAACTCCCTCATCTTTTAGGGCTTTTAAAAGTTCAACTAAGTTTTCAACTCTATAATTAAACATGAAATCTTTTTTTGATGGTGCAAAGTGGTCTGATTTTTCATCAAATGGACTCCATTGAGTGGAGCATTTTTTCCCATCCTTATCTTTCCACCAAAACGTACATCCCCAATCATTAGTGTCAAAACCTAGATGTTTTTTATACCAATCTTTTGTTTCTTTTGGATTGGTTGTTTTAAAAAATAATCCACCAATTCCAGTAACTCTATTTTCCATTTTATTATTTTTTAATACCCTTTTCGTCTAAACTTATCCAATTTTCTGGAGGTGATGCTTTGTATTTCATTTTAATAACTTTAGGATCTAAAAATTTGCCTTTATCTTATCTACAATTATTTGTGCTAATTTGATTTTAGATTCGACCGTCCAACCTGCAACATGAGGAGATAACAATACATTTTCTGCGTTAATTAAGTATTCAAACGGTTCTGGTAGTGAGTCGCTTTCGAATAGGTTTTCAAAAGATCCTTTCTCATATTCCAACACGTCTAATCCTGCACCGAAAATTTTTTCGCTGTATAATCCTGCAACTAAAGCTGATGTATCGACAGCAGTTCCACGTGCTGTATTAATTAACCAAAAAGGTTTTGAAAAACTATCAATAAAAGCGGTATTTACCATATTATGAGATAGCTCATTAAAAGGGGTATGTAAACTTAAGATATCGGCGCTTTTTTGTATTTCTTCCAAGGAAACTTGTCTGCAATTTTTATCGCCAACACCTTGCTTTATGTCATAGCAAATTACATCTACATCAAACCCTTGTAGTTTTTTAGCAAATGACTTTCCCATATTGCCATAACCAATCAAACCGACTGTTTTTCCATCTAACTCAACTCCGCGATTCTCTTCTCTCAGCCATTTACCTTGTCTAATTTCTCTATCTGCTGTGTTGAGTTTATTAAAAAGTGAAAGTAGCATTCCCAAAGCATGTTCTCCTACAGCATTCATATTTCCTTCAGGTGCTGCAATCAATTTTATACCTTTTTTTTCAGCATACTCACAATCGATACTTTCTAATCCAGCACCAACACGAGCGATAAATTGTAGGTTTTTTGCAGCGTCTATAAATTGTTTGTCAATTTTAAAACGACTGCGAATTACAATTCCGCTATACTCACTTATTTTATCTACAACTTGAAATTTCAAAGAGGTATAGTCTTCATCATTTGTATATCCTAAATCGTTCAATTGATTTATTAATAATGGATGATTACGATCAAGATGGAGAATTTTCACGATTAATATTGTTCGTTTTCATTAGGGAAATCAACACTTTTAACATCATCAATATAATTCTTAAAAGCACCGGTCATTTCATCATAAAGATTTAAGTATCTTCTTAAAAAACGCGGATTAAACTCATGTGTCATCCCTATCATATCATGTGTAACTAGCACTTGACCATCAACTCCAGAACCTGCACCAATTCCAATAACAGGAATGGAAAGGCTTTCTGCTACTTCTTGAGCCAGTTTTGCTGGAACCTTTTCTAAAACCAATGCAAAGCACCCTATTTTTTCTAATAATAGAGCATCTTTTTTTAACTTTTCCGCTTCTTCTTCTTCCTTTGCTCTTACGGTATATGTCCCAAATTTATAGATTGATTGAGGTGTTAAACCCAAATGCCCCATCACTGGAATTCCTGCATTTAAAATACGTTTTATAGAGTCTTTAATTTCTTTTCCACCTTCCATTTTCACAGAGTGAGCACCGCTTTCTTTCAATATTCTTATGGCAGATCTTAATGCTTCCTTTGGGTCAGATTGGTAACTTCCAAAAGGTAAATCTACAACAACCAAACAACGATGAATTGCTCTAACAACCGAACTAGCATGATAAATCATTTGGTCTAAAGTAATTGGAACTGTTGTCTCGTGACCAGCCATAACATTGGATGCAGAATCTCCAACAAGGATTACATCTATACCTGCATTGTCAACAATCTTTGCCATTGTATAATCATAAGCAGTTAACATTGATATCTTCTCTCCATTACGTTTCATATCAGTCAATGATTTCACAGTAACGCGCTTATATTCTTTTTTTGCTACAGACATTTAATATAGTTTTAGACTGTAAAAATAGTGAAAAATAAGAAGTCTTTTGTTTCTTAAAATTTTCATACCTTCGTTAGTACAAAATCAGTTAATGTTAGTGACTACCAAACACACTTTAGTTCCAGAAAAATGGGTCCAATCCTATTCAGATTACTTGTATAATTATACAATTACACGAGTGAATAATGATGAGTTATCTAAGGACTTGGTACAAGAAACTTTTTTTGCTGGATTAAAGTCAATGAAAAATTTTCAAGGGATGGCAAGTGAACGCACTTGGTTAATTTCGATCTTGAAAAGAAAAATAATTGATCATTACAGAAAAATAAATTCGAAGAAAGGGAAAGCTGAAGTTCGAATGAATTTTTATAAAGATGGTGAAAATGAAGGCGAATGGATTGAAGAGCGCGCTCCTAATTCATGGTCTAGTGATACCGATAAAGATATTGAAAATGGTGAGTTGAAAAACACTTTAGAAGAGTGTATAGGTCGTTTACCTGAAAAATACGGAATGGTATTTAAGATGAAAACCATTCAAGGTTTTGAAACAGAAGAAATCTGTAAGGAACTTGAAATAACTCCGTCAAATTTATGGGTTATCATCCATAGAGCAAGAACTCAGTTAAGGAAGTGTATGGAAGATAATTGGTTTAATAATTAATAGAATGAGTAAATTATTTATTTCTTGTGATCAAGCAACAACTATATGTGATAAAAATCAGTATGGTGAAGCTACTGTCTTAGATAAATTAAAGTTAGGTCTTCATTTTTTAAGATGTAAAATATGCAAGATGTATACAAAACAAAACGCCTTATTAAGTCGCGTTTTTGGTGTTTATGCAGATGAGAAATGTAGCGAAAAAAAATATTTATCTGTTGAAGATAAACAAGAAATTGAAGAAAAAATAGCAGAAAAACTAAATTAAGCTTACATAGTTTCATTAGTATTTTCTTATTTTTAAATCCTAAATATATTGTATGGATTTTGTTCCAAAACAAATTGATGATTACGTTGTAAAACATTCTGAAAACGAACCAGAACTTTTACAAGAACTAAACCGAGAAACTTGGCAAAAAGTTATGGTTCCAAGGATGTTAAGCGGTCATTTTCAAGGTCGAATATTATCAATGATTTCAAAGTTAGTACACCCAAAAAATATTCTTGAAATAGGAACTTATACTGGTTATTCGGCATTGTGTATGGCAGAAGGTATGCAAGAAAACGGTATGCTTCATACAATCGACAAAAACGAAGAGTTGTTTGATTTTCAGAAAAAATATTTTGACAAGTCCAATTATAAAGGTCAAATAAAGCAATATGTTGGAAATGCATTAGCTATTATTCATACAATAGATGCTAAATTTGATTTGGTTTTTATTGATGCAGATAAAAGTAATTATTCAAATTATTTTCATGCTATCATCGATAAAATGAACAAAGGCGGAGTTATCTTATCAGACAATGTATTGTGGAGCGGAAAAGTAATTGAAGAAATTAAACCAAAAGATATTGACACTCCTGCGCTTATTGAATATAATAAATTGATGAAAGAAGACCCAAGAATAGAAACTGTTTTGCTTCCTATTCGTGACGGATTAACAATAAGTAGAGTTCTATAATATTAAAGACCTCTTTTTATTGGTCCAGTAATATCGTTAATGTCGTCTTTTACTTTATTGATTCCTTGCTTGATATCTTTTGTGAATTCTGTATCAATTCCTTGCTTTTCAGCACTGTCTTTTATTTCACGCTTTATATCGTTCGTTGCATCTTTTACTTGGCGCATTGTTTTACCAAGTCCACGAGCAATTTCAGGAATTTTATCGGCACCAAAAAGCATCACAACAATCAAGATTATTACAAATATTTCTGGTCCGCTAATGAATAAAAAAGGCATAGAGTTTTAATATTGGACAAATATACTATAATTAACTAAAATTCAACTTAGCTTGCCTGTCATACATTACAATACTTCCGGCAACCGAAACATTGAGACTTTCTATAGATTTAAACTTGACTAAAAAATGTGATTTTTCAATGGCTTTTTTAGACAAACCATTGTCTTCCGCTCCTAATAAATAAACACATCTTCTAGGATGTTCGAAAGATTCTAACTGAACCGCTCTGTCATCTAATTCAACACCTACAAGCCTGGCGCTTTTTGGTAAATGCTCATAAAAATCTTCAAATGTAGCGTAATGAAAATACGGCATTGCACCTACTGCTTTTCTTGTATCACTCGCTTGATTCGCATAGCGGTTTCCAATAGTAAAAATAAAACTAGCGCCCATATTTTGAGCAGAACGCCACAAAACACCTAAATTTTCTGGTGTTTTCCCATTCTGAATTCCAATTCCAAAAAAACCTTGTTCTAAATTATTTACCATTGTTTTTGGTCAACATCCGTTTAATCTCGTTCAATTTCATCAACGCCTCAATTGGAGTTAAAATATTAATATTTGTTGATAAAATTTCTTCTTTAATATCTTCTAAAAGCGGATCGTCAAGTTTAAAGAAACTTAACTGCAAGTCATTTTCTTGTGCTTTTTTAAGTTTGTTTTTTATGTCTTCAGAGGAATGACTTTTTTCTAAATTTTTCAACATTTTTTGTGCTTTATGCACAACTGTCGAAGGCATTCCCGCTAATTTTGCTACATGAATTCCAAAACTATGCTCACTTCCTCCGGCAACTAATTTTCTTAGAAAAATGACATTGTCCTTCAACTCTTTTACTGAAACATTGAAATTTTTGATACGGTCAAAAGTTTCAGTCATATCATTTAATTCATGATAATGCGTAGCAAACAATGTTTTTGCTTTGGTTGGGTGTTCATGAAGGTATTCGGCAATAGCCCAAGCAATAGAAATTCCATCATACGTACTCGTTCCTCGACCAATTTCATCTAATAAAATTAAACTTCTATCAGACAAATTATTTAAGATACTTGCTGTTTCATTCATTTCTACCATAAAAGTAGATTCGCCCATAGAAATATTATCACTCGCTCCAACTCTTGTAAAAATCTTATCTATAACACCAATTTTAGCGTTTTGAGCAGGAACATAACTTCCAATTTGTGCTAATAAAACGATTAAGGCTGTTTGACGTAAAATTGCAGATTTACCACTCATGTTTGGTCCTGTAATCATGATTATTTGCTGCTGATTTCTATTCAAGACAACATCATTCGCGATATATTCTTCACCAATTGGTAATTGTTTTTCAATTACAGGATGACGACCATTCTTGATTTCTAAATCAGTACTTTCATCAATTATTGGTCTGATATAATTATTGTCTTTTGCCGTTTTAGTAAATGAACATAAACAATCTATTTGTGCAATTAACTGTGCGTTTTTTTGAACTGGAGAAATAAATTGTAGTAAAAACTGAACCAAATCATTAAATAACTGTAGTTCTAATTTTCCAATTTTCTCTTCCGCTCCTAAGATTTTAGTTTCGTATTCCTTCAGTTCTTCTGTAATATAACGTTCAGCATTTACAAGCGTTTGTTTACGAATCCACTCTTCAGGAACTTTGTCTTTATACCTATTTCTAACTTCTATATAATAACCAAATACATTATTAAAAGCGATTTTTAATGATGATATTCCTGTGCGCTCTATTTCTCTTTGGAGCATTGCATCTAAATATCCTTTTCCTGAAGTAGAAATCGCTCTTAATTCATCTAATTCAGCAGAAACGCCACTTGCTATTGCATTCCCTTTATTGATGTTTACAGGTGCGTTTTCTGCAAGTGTTTGTGTTATTTTCTGAATCAATAATTGACAATCATCTAATTGATTTCCAATGTTTTTTAAGAATGAATTATTACTCTTTTCCGATGCAACTTTTATTGGAAGTATCGCTTTTAAAGAATCTTTTAGTAACACGACTTCTTTTGGGCTAATTTTTCCAGTAGCAACTTTAGATATCAATCGTTCAATATCACTAATCTGATTTATTTGATAGGTAGAAAGTTCATAGAAATCATCGTTGTCCATCAAATATTTTACGATCTCATGGCGTTGTTTAATTTGTTCTACATTTTTTAAAGGAAGCGCCAACCAACGTTTAAGCAAACGTCCTCCCATAGGTGAAATCGTTTGATCAATAATATCCAGTAGTGTAACCGATTCAATAGAATTTCCTGAATATAATTCTAGATTTCTAATCGTAAATCTATCCATCCAAACATAATTATCTTCTGCAATTCTATTAATAGAAGTAATGTGTTTTAATTGATTATGCTGCGTTTCTGAAAGGTAAAATAGGATTGCTCCAGAGGCAATAATTCCTTCAGACAAATCATCTATACCAAAACCTTTTAAAGATTTTATATTAAAGTGATTTGTTAAATTTTCTAGAGCGTAATCGGTTTTAAAAACCCAATCATCTAAATAAAAACGATTGAATCTATCGCCAAAAACCTCCATAAACTTAACTTTATGTTGTTTCTGAACCAATATTTCACTCGGCTGAAAGTTTTGAAGTAACTTATCTATATATTCTGAGTTTCCTTGAGCGGTTAGAAATTCGCCAGTAGAAACATCTAAAAATGAAATTCCTAATTTTCTTTTTCCAAAATGAAGTGCTGCTAAAAAATTATTCGTTTTGGCATGTAAAACCTCATCATTTAAGGCAACTCCTGGAGTAACCAATTCTGTGACGCCTCGTTTTACGATATTTTTTGTCATCTTAGGATCTTCCAGTTGATCACAAATAGCAACTCTACATCCTGCTTTTACTAATTTGGGTAAATAGGTGTTTAACGAATGATGTGGGAATCCTGCAAGGGCAATTTCACTTTCACTTCCTGCACCTCTCTTTGTTAAAACAATTCCAACAATTTTAGCACATTTTACAGCATCTTCACCAAAAGTTTCGTAAAAATCTCCCACTCTAAAAAGCAACATTGCGTCAGGATATTTCACCTTTATAGCATTGTACTGCTTCATTAATGGAGTCACTTTTTTTACTTTAGTCAAGATTAATTAATTAGATGTGAATTGCGAATTTAATACTTTTGGGAGTTAAAAATAAGATATGAATCAAGAAAAATTACTTTTCTTTATCTCTCATTTTATCAAGATTTTCTTTAGTTATCATATAGTCTTTCACCTCTTTATCTTTCCATCGGAAATAAGAAAAAAGAGGAATTACTAGAAAGAACACCCCTACAACTCCAAACCCTATAAATTTTTGAGAAGCGTCACTATCAGAAAAGTAACCATAAAAAATGCTTCCGAAGGAAAGAATTGCTAAAAATAAGATGCTGTATTTCATGTGTCTATATTTATTATTTTTTGAAGGTCACATGCTGTTCGCTATTAGTTATTCTCTTAAATCTAATAAATTTTACATGCTTGTTTCATAACGCTAAACTACAAAAAATCAATGGGTAACTTCAATCAATTTCTGCCTATAAACTGTCAATAATTTGGATTTTGAAATAAACCCATGGTATTTACCCTTTTTAATTACTGGCAAGTTCCAAGCTCCACTATATCTAAATTTCTTCATTATTTGCTGCATAGAATCTTTATCGTAATCTATTACGTCTGGAGCGCTATGCATTAAATCTGACACCTTTGTAGATTCGTAGAGGTTCGTTTCAAACATAATATTCCGAATATCATCCAACAAAATAATTCCTAAAAATTCTTTTTCATCATTTACAATCGGAAATATATTTCGTGTTGATTTTGCAACTCCTTTTTTTAATATCTCCCCTAAATTCGCTTCAACGGAAATTGTTTTAAAATTAGTTTCAATAATTTTATCTAGGTTCATCATCATCAACACATTATTATCTTTATTATGTGTTATCAACTGCCCTTTTTTAGCTAATTCAGAAGTGTAAATTGAATTTGGAATAAAATATTTAGTGACCGCAAATGAAATCGCGGTTACGATCATTAACGGAACAAAAAGCTCATAGCCTCCAGTAATTTCTGCAATTAAAAATATCGCTGTTAATGGAGCGTGCAAAACTCCCGCCATCAATCCGGTCATACCAATAAGTGTGAAATTTGATTCTGAAACTTGAAATCCTAATCCAATATTATTAATCACTTTAGCAATTACATTTCCTAGAGCGCTACCCATAAATAATGTTGGAATAATAATCCCTCCAACTCCTCCTGCAGCAAAAGTTGTTGTCATTGCAATAGCCTTAAAAATAATAACGCCTGTTAATAGCATAATTACAACCCAAATATTATCAGTATATGCATCAAAAGGCGTTTCCCCTAAAGCGGCAATATGGTTTCCGTCCAATAAATTATTAATCATGCTATACCCTTCTCCATATAAAGGAGGGATAAAGTATAACATTATTCCAATTGCAATTCCACCTACAATCAGTTTATACATTCGGTTTTTAATACGTTTAAAAAAAGCAGTAATTAAGAAGTACATTTTAGTAAAATATATGGATGCAATTCCTGTCATCAATCCTAAAAAAACATAAAACAATATATCTTTTATTACAAATTCATCTTGTAATTCAAATCCCAATAAAACATGAGTTCCTTGGAACAAATACGACATTAGTACTGCGGAAATAGAGGCTAATAATAATGGAATTAGAGAGGCGAAAGCTAAATCTAAACTGAAAATTTCTACTGCAAAAATAATTGCTGCAATTGGCGCTTTAAACATTGACGACATTGCGCCTGCTGCTGCACAACCAATCAATAACATTCGTGTTTTGGTATTCATATGAAACACTTGCGAAAGATTGGCTCCAATTGCGGAAGCGGTGCTTACGGCTGGACCTTGTAACCCTACAGAACCACCAAAACCAGCAGTAATTGGAGCTGCAATTAAAGAGGCTAAAATTTTATACCGCTCTATGATTCCGTTTCTTTTTGAAATAGCAAAAAGGGTTGATGTTATGCCGTGACTTATTTCCTTTTTTAGTATATATTTTTGAAAAATAAACACTAATAAAAGACCAATAATTGGAAAAATGAAATACAGTGTTGTTTGGTAATCTTTTATAAATTTACCTTCAAGAAGAGATTGAATAAAATAGGTAAGGTTCTTTAAGGTTACCGTAACTAATCCCGCCAACAAACCTACTAAAATACTCAATAAGTAAACGAAATTTCGTTCAGAAATATGTTTGTATTTCCAGATAAGAAATCGTGTTAAAACTTTGACTTGTGGCATTTTATAAAGGTATTAAAATAAATTTTATTTTTAACAAAAAAACAGTGTAGAAATAAATGGCAATCTCGACTATACCTTAACCACATCGATAGAAAAAAGGGCTAGAATAAAAAATCCTACTTTCGTAGGATTTGATTCTTTAAGCTTTTAAGTTAAGTTTCAAACTCAATTCAGTCAACTGTGCATCATCAATTGGAGCAGGAGCGTCAATCATTACATCTCGTCCAGAATTATTTTTAGGAAACGCAATGAAATCACGAATCGTTTCTTGTCCGCCTAAAATAGCAACCAATCTATCTAGTCCAAATGCCAAACCTCCGTGAGGTGGTGCGCCATATTCAAAAGCATCCATTAAGAACCCAAATTGTGCTTTTGCTTCTTCATCAGAAAACCCAAGATGCTTTAACATGGTTGCTTGCATTTGCTTGTCGTGAATTCTAATAGAACCTCCACCAATTTCGTTTCCGTTTAATACTAAATCATATGCGTTTGCTTTTACAGCTCCAGGATTTGTATCAAGCAGTTCTAACTGTCCTGGTTTTGGAGATGTAAACGGATGATGCATTGCATGATAATGTCCTGTTTCTTCATCTAACTCTAATAATGGGAAATCGATTACCCAAAGTGGTGCAAATACTTTTGGATCTCTCAACCCTAAACGTTCTGCAAGTTCCATTCGTAAAGCACTTAATTGCGCTCTTACTTTATTGGTGTCACCTGATAAAACACATACTAGATCACCGGCTTTTGCACCAGTAACTTCAGCCCATTTTGCCAAGTCTTCTTGGTCGTAAAACTTATCAACTGAAGATTTAAATGAGCCATCATCGTTACAACGAGAATAAATCATTCCAAGAGCGCCAACTTGTGGGCGCCTCACCCAATCAATCAATTTATCAATTTCTTTTCTTGTGTATGTATTTCCTCCAGGAACTGCAATTCCTACAACCAATTCAGCATCGTTAAATACTTTGAATTCTTTGTGTTGAGCAACTTCATTTAATTCTCCGAACTCCATTCCAAAACGAATGTCTGGCTTGTCATTTCCATACAAGCGCATGGCGTCGTCGTATAGCATTCTTGGAAATTTATCAACTTCAACACCATTCACTTCTTTTAATAAATGACGCGTCAATCCTTCAAATACATTTAAAATATCTTCTTGTTCTACAAATGCCATTTCACAGTCAATCTGTGTAAATTCAGGCTGTCTGTCTGCACGTAAATCTTCATCTCTAAAACATTTTACAATCTGAAAATATTTATCCATTCCCCCGATCATCAACAACTGCTTGAAAGTCTGTGGAGATTGAGGTAAAGCATAAAACTGACCTTCATTCATTCTTGAAGGCACTACAAAATCACGCGCTCCTTCTGGAGTAGATTTAATTAAATAAGGGGTTTCAACTTCAATAAATTCTTGATCTGAAAGATATTTTCTTACTTCCATTGCCACTTTATGACGGAAAATTAAGTTCTCCTTTACAGGATTTCTACGAATGTCTAAATAGCGATATTTCATACGAATATCTTCTCCTCCATCCGTCTCATCTTCAATAGTAAAAGGTGGCGTTTTGGCGCTATTTAGAATAATTAGTTCTGATACTAAAATCTCTATTTCACCAGTATCAATTTTGGGGTTTTTAGATTGGCGTTCAATTACAGTCCCTTTAACTTGAATTACAAATTCTCTTCCTAAGTTTTTTGCTTTTTCAAAAACAGATGCATCAGTACGTTCTTCATCAAAAATCAACTGTGTGATTCCATATCTATCTCTCAAATCTACCCAAATCATAAAACCTTTGTCTCGTACTTTTTGTACCCAACCAGAAAGTATAACCTCTTCATTTACATGAGACAATCTCAATTCTCCATTTGTATGATTTCTATACATAATTTATTATAAAAAATATTAGTTGCAAATTTAAAAAGATAATTTTGGAAGAAAGTGTTTTAATTAAATTATTATAAAAATAACCTCAAAAAATAAATTTAAAGACTTCGTAAGAATACATATATAACCGATTCTAATTCGCCTAAAAACAGGCTTTTATTAAGTATTCTGTAATTTTATTCGATATTTCGTGGTTTTTATTCGATATTAGCAACATACTAATTTTAAAATTTAATCATGAAACAAACTTACTACTTAAAGGTTTTGGCTATATTATTTGCCTTATCCCCTTTATCATTCTACGCACAATAAACTATTTCGGGAACTGTTTTCGAAAGCAATAGCGATAGCCCATTACCTGGAGCCAATGTTATTGTTAAAGGAACAACAACAGGAACGACTTCTGATTTTAATGGAGAATTTTCTTTTAATGTTGCTGATTTTCCTGTAACTTTAGAAGTATCTTCAGTTGGTTTTGAAACTATTGAAATGACTGTTAACTCTTCAGAAAATGTAACGGTATCTCTTAAAGGAGGTGTTGCATTAGACGAAGTTGTAATTATTGGAAACAGGTCTAAACCAAGAACAATTTTAGACTCTCCTGTTCCAATTGATGTTATTGGAGTTGACGAACTTAAAAGTTCTGGTCAACCTACGATTGATAAGATGTTGACTTATAAAGTACCTTCATTTAATTCAACAAACCAAACTATTTCTGATGCAACTGCGCATTTTGATCCGGCTGACTTACGTGGTTTAGGGCCAAGTAGAACGTTAGTTTTAGTAAATGGTAAGAGAAAGAACCAAAGTGCTTTAGTTTATATTAATGACACGCCTGGAAAAGGAGAAGTTGGAGTAGATTTAAAAAGTGTACCTGCTGCTGCTATCGAAAGAATTGAAGTTCTTAGAGATGGTGCATCGGCACAATACGGGTCTGATGCAATTGCTGGTGTTATAAACATGGTCTTAAAGAAAAATGTAGAATACACAACAATAAATACCAATGCTGGAGTTACAACAGAAGGTGATGGATTTAATTTTGGTGTAGATTTTAACACAGCGGTAAACATTGGTGATAATGGTGGTTATTTAAATTTAACTTTAGGCTATTATGATCAAGAAGAAACAAATAGAGCTGGTGAACCTGGAGGTGATGGCTTATTTGGTGTTCTTGCAGGTGACTCAACTTTTGGGCCTTGGTTAGCTGCTAATCCAGATTTAGGGATGACTGTTGGTCAACCAAGTTATAATAAGTTTGATGCATTTTTTAACGTTGGTTTACCTTTTAAAAGTGGAAATGGTGAAGCATATGCATTTGGTGGTGTCGCTGCAAGAAAAGGAACTAGTTTTGCATTATATAGAGCTCCTTATTGGGTGGAAGACCCTCACAATTTATTACATGCTGCAGGTACAGAATATCAAGGTTTTCAACCAACTTTTGAAACTGATGTTGTAGATAATAATTTTACAGTTGGTGCAAAATGGAAAATGCATGGATTTGATGTTGATTTAAGTGGAACACATGGTAGAAATGGAGTTCGCTATGAAGTTAACAATAGTTTAAATCCAGCCTTAGGTGCAAGTAGTCCTACTTCTTTTGATGTTGGTGGATATGCGTTTAGTAACAACCTTGCTAACTTAGATATTTCACAAAATTTCGGTAAAATTAATTTAGCCTTTGGTGCTGAAATTAAAGAAGAGCGTTTTAGAGCGACTGCTGGACAATCAGAATCTTATGTTGATGGTGGAGTTCAATCATTCCCAGGATTACAACCCGGAAATGCTTTAACTGCAAAAAGAGAGAACTATGGTGTTTATGGAGATGTAGAATTTGAGCCAAGTGAAAAGTTTTTACTAGGTGCTGCAGTAAGATATGAAGACTTTAGTGATTTTGGAGAGAATACTTCTTGGAAAGTAAACGGAAGATATTCTTTAAATAAAGGAGCACTAAGAGCTTCTTATGGTACTGGATTTAGAGCGCCATCTTTACATCAAATTTATTTGAGTAATATTCAAACGTTAGTTTCTGGTGGAACTATTTCTAATCAAGGAACATTTAATAATGTTGATCCAGTAATTAGACAAGGTTTAGGAGTGCCTCAATTAACGGCTGAAACATCAGAAAACGTTTCTGCTGGTTTTACGCTTAAGCCAGTAAATAACCTATCATTATCTGTAGATTATTACAATGTAAAAGTTAATAATCGTGTTTTATTTACAGGAGAGATTGGGTATATTGACGGATCAGTTGGTAACCCACAAAATCCGGTAGAAGATATTTTAGAGGCTAATTCAATTACAAGTTTAAAATTCTTTGTAAATGCTGTTGATACTGAAACATCTGGTCTTGATCTTGTTGCTAATTATAGAAATATAGAAATAGGTAATGGGAAATTAGGAGCAACGTTAGCAGCAAACTTTAATGAAACAAAAATTACAAGTAAAGATGCTGATCCTGCAACAGATGGACTACAATTAGAAGCACCTGGACTATTAGGAGTTAATGGGTATGATATCTTTAACCGTAAAGAACAATCAAGAATTACTTCTTCTAGACCGAAGTCTAAAATATTAATAGGGCTGGCTTATGAAATTAGCAAAGTAAACATTTCTTTAAATAACACATACTTCGGAGAAGTAACGTGGCAGCATTCAAATAACGGATTAAATGGTGCTCCATTAGGACCTGGAGGAAGTTCTTTGCCTGTTAACGATGAAGACTATGATCAAACTTTTGCAGGAAAAGTTATTACAGATTTAAATATAAATTATGATTTTTCTGAAAAAATATCAGCACATGTTTCAGTAAACAATCTATTAAATGTTTATCCAGATGAGATAGATACTAAAGGTGATTTTGTAACAGATCTTGGTGGTCGTTTCAAATACCCTTGGGAAGTAAATCAATTTGGATTTAATGGCACAGTAATAAATGGTGGTGTGACATTTAAATTCTAATACCAAACCTTGTTTTAAAAAAACTCCTTTAAAAGTTACACACTTTTTTAGGGGTTTTTTTTATCAAACAACTCCTCATATTATACGCTATATCAAAAAAGACTTTATTGGATTTCAACAATTTTACAGGAAAGAGAGTAAGGCCATAAAGATGAAATTTCTTCGTAACTTTGCACATTAGAATACAAAACACATGTCCAAACTATATTTAGTTCCTACACCAATTGGAAACCTTGATGATATGACTTTTAGAGCCATTAAAGTGCTCAAAGAAGTTGATTTAATTCTTGCAGAAGACACGCGAACTTCTGGAAAATTATTAAAGCATTTTGAAATTTCAACTCATATGCAATCACATCACATGCATAATGAGCATAAAATGGTCAATAGAATTATTGAGCGAATTAAAGGTGGAGAAACTGTCGCTTTAATTTCTGATGCTGGAACTCCTGCAATTTCTGATCCTGGATTTTTATTATCTAGAGCAGCCATTGAAAATGGAATTGAAGTAGATTGTCTTCCTGGAGCAACGGCATTTGTACCTGCCTTAGTCAATAGCGGATTTCCGAATGACAAGTTTATTTTTGAAGGGTTTTTACCCGTAAAAAAAGGGCGTCAAACAAGACTTTTATTCTTAGCTGAAGAAACGCGTACGATGATTTTTTACGAATCTCCTCATAAATTGATAAAAACCTTAGGTCATTTTACAGAGTATTTTGGTGAAGATAGACCAGTTTCTGTTTCTAGAGAATTAACAAAGTTATTTGAAGAAACCATTCGAGGAACAGCCAAAGAAGTATTAGAACACTATACAAATAAGCCTCCAAAAGGAGAAATTGTAATTGTTGTTGGTGGTAAAAAGTAAGTGATTTTCTATCTGATATTAGGCAATGCACCATTTGTAAAAGAGCCTTTGAATTTAGGCGCAACCCTTTTTGTTTCTATACACAAAAAGTAAAACTCTCCTTTAATAGAAAAGAAAAATAGTTAGTTTCTTAATTATTTGGCACCTCAAACTAAAAATATTAAAAAAATCATCTTTTAAACGAACTAAATTTTACAAAAAACGTATATTAACATCCTTAAATTGACATTTTTATATCAACTATGAAGACTCTCAACTCAATCCCTGCTTCGGGAATTAAAGGTTTAAAAGAAAACTGGCGCAATGACCTTTCGGCGGCAATAAGTGTGTCGTTGGTCGCTTTACCACTTGCATTAGGAATTGCAGTGGCTTCTGAAGTGTCGCCTATGGCAGGCGTACTTTCCGCAATTATTGGAGGGGTTGTTACTACCTTTTTTCGAGGAGGCCATTTAGCAATTAATGGTCCTGCTGCTGGCTTAATTGCCGTAATTCTTGGAGGGCTTGTAGCTCTTGATGGAAATATTAATTATGTTTTAGCTGCAATTGTGATCTCTGGAGGTATTCAAACAATCCTTGGGTTTTTAAAAATGGGTCGTTTTGCGAAATTATTACCTTCATCAGTATTACATGGTATTTTAGCGGCAATTGGTGTAATTATATTTACAAAACAAATACATTATGCATTAGGAACTACTTCTGATTCAAAAACTATAGTAGGAACATTGATAGATGCTTTTTATAAAATCCCAGAAATTAATCCTTTTGTTTTTCTAATTGCTTTAGTTGGAATTTTAGTGCTCGTTTTTTATAAAAAAATTAATACTAAATTCATTCGAATGATTCCAGCGCCAATGTGGGTTCTGTTATTATCAATACCTTTAGTATTTGCTTTTGACTTTTTTAACGAGCATAGTCTTTCTTTTTTTGGAAAAAGTTATGGTGTAGGTCCAGAATTACTAATTGAAATCCCAGACAACCCATTAGATAGCATTATGCATCCAGATTTTGGAATGATAGGAACTGCTGCGTTTTGGCTTACAGTGTTATCAATTACTATGATTGCTTCTGTAGAAACGCTAGCAAGTGCTCGTGCTGTTGATAAATTAGATCCTTATAAACGAACCACAAATTTGAATAAAGATTTAATAGGTGTTGGATTAAGCACAATGGTTTCTGGCGCTTTAGGTGGACTTCCAATTATTACTGTAATAGTGCGTAGTACCGTAAATGTAAATAGTAATGCAAAAACCAAATGGGCTAATTTCTATCATGGAATCTTTTTAATTCTCTTTGTGCTTATTTTAGCACCCGTTTTAAGGAGCGTTCCTTTGGCTGCCTTAGCTGCAATCTTGGTACATACAGGATTTAAATTAGCATCGCCAAAAGTATTCAAACATGCTTACGATCAAGGTGTAGAACAATTGTTGTTTCTTTCATCAACACTTATTATAACATTATTTACAGATTTACTTTATGGAATTATTGGTGGAATTTTAATCACTTTGTTTTTACATATGTTATTAGCAAAAGTTGGCTTTTGGAAGTTCTTTAAAATGATTTACAAATCTGGTTCAAAAGTGTACCGTTTAGAAAATGGTTCTTATGATGTGAAACTTAAAGGAATTAGTAACTTCTTATACGCGTTACAATTAGATAAGTTATTAGAAGAGATTCCGAAAGGAGCGACGGTGCGTATAGATATGTCAAAAACACGTTTAGTGGATTTATCTATAATGGAAAATTTAATCGATTTTAAACGAATACAAGAAGATCAAGGTGGAGATGTAAAACTTATTGGGCTAGGCGATCATGTTTCTTCTACAAGTCATAATAGAGCTTTAAAAATTGTAACTGGTCGTATAAAAAGACGTATTACACAACGTCAAATTCGTTTACAAAAACTGGCGATTGCAAACAGGTGGTCTTTTGAACGTGAAGTAGATTGGAATACTTCTTATTTGAGAAATTTTCATTTTTTTGATTCACGTCCTATAGAAATGAAGATGAACTCTTTACAAGGGTTGGATGTAAAAAATAATAGTCATTGGGAAATTGCTGATATTGTATTTGATGAAGGAGCATTGCTTGCTTTAGAAGTATATCAGACTACTGTACAAATAATAAGACTGCCATCACCTATACCAAAATTTATAATTGATAAAGAAGGTCTTTTTGATAAAGTTTTTGATCGCGTAAAAGTTTTTGCAGGAGCTAAAGGTGATATCAATTTTAAGAAACATTTCGATTTTTCAAGCAAATTTCAATTAAGTGGAGAAAATGAAACTGAAATTCGAGCTTTTTTTACAGATAACCTAATCCGTTTTCTTGAAGAAAACGAAATACATCATATAGAAAGTAATGGAGAAGCTCTGATGATTTTTAAATATATTCATGTAGCTCGCACAGATGAAGTGAAAAATATGCTTGTTTTTGCAACCCATTTATTGAGTCATATGAATTTGAAATAATCCTATCGGAAGGCAATTACGGAAATGGTGAAGGAGAATATTGGAGTTGTTTTACAACTGTAAATCCACAAACTCAAATTTATTACCACTAAACAAGCCTTTATCTGACAATTTTAAATCAGGAATCACCAATAAAGCCATAAAAGAAAGTGTCATAAAAGGGGCTCGTAAAGTGCAGCCTAAATCTTTTGCCATCGCGTCTATTTCTTGATACTCTTTCCCTGCTTCCCAGCCATTTTTAGCACTCATAATTCCAGCAACTGGCAAGGCAAGATTTTTCTTTTGATTTCCATTCACGGCGCAAACACCTCCTTTATTTTCAATAATAAGATTTACAGCACTGCATATTTCTTCATCAGATGTTCCAACAACTACAATATTATGACAGTCGTGCGCTACAGAACTTGCAATAGCGCCTTTTTTCAATCCAAAATTCTTGATAAAAGCAACTGAAGGTTTTACATCTTGATATCGATTTACAACTGCCATTTTTAAAATGTCATTTTCAACATCAGAAATTAAATTCCCATTCTTTAAAATTGCTGATGAATGAATTTCATTTGTTATTAATTCTCCATCCAATGCTTCAATCACGCGTATATTTTTCGAAGTCCCTTCAATTCTAAAATCATCAATTGATTTTGGAGAAACATTAAAATTATTTGGCTTCTCAAATGGAATTGATTCAATAAACGATTCTCCTTTTTCAGCAACCAATTCGCCATTAATATAGGTCTGTAAAACTTTAAATTCAATCAAATCTTCAACTACAATAAAATCTGCTGCATCAGCATTTTGCAACAAACCAACATTCATATTGTAATGTTTTACTGGATTGATACAAGCAACTTGCAAAACTTTAAAGACATCAATTCCCTTAGCAACAGCGCGAGCACATAATTGATTGATATGACCTACAATTAAATCATCTGGATGCTTATCATCAGAACAGAACATCATGTTTTCATAATGCTTTGGAAGTAAATCAATCAACGCTTCAAAATTCTTTGCAGCACTTCCTTCTCTAATTAATATTTTCATTCCAAGCGCCAACTTTTCATTCGCTTCATCAAATGAAAAACATTCATGGTCTGTAGATATTCCTGCAGAAATATATTTTTCAGCATCTTTCCCTCTCAATCCTGGAGCATGACCATCAACTGGTTTATTAAAATGTTTTGCCCAAGCAATCTTTTTTAAAACCTCATCATCATCAAACAAAACTCCTGGATAATTCATCATTTCAGCCAAATAATTAATATCTGGAGAAGACAACAATTCTTTAATATCATCGGAATCAATAACAGCTCCAGCAGTTTCAAAAGCTGTTGCAGGAACACAAGAAGGGGCGCCAAAATGAAATTTAAATGACACTTTTTTACCATTTTCTATCATGTAATAAACACCCTCTTTTCCAAGAACATTTGCAATTTCATGTGGATCAGAAATAGTTCCAACTGTACCATGTAAAACAGCCAATCTAGCAAATTCAGAAGGCACCAACATCGAACTTTCAATATGTATGTGTGCATCTACAAATCCTGGAAGGATATAGTGCTGAATAGTATGCTCTTTTTCTTTTACTGAAACAATTTTCCCGTCAGCAAAAGAAACTTCAGCAGAAAATATATTCTTATTTTCAATATCAACAAATTGTCCTAAAATTGTTTTCATTTATAGATGTTTTCCTTTTTCCCAACCATGTTTTCCAAGATACTGGTCGCCACTTTCTACTGCGCCGTCTTCAATAGAAGTTCCCATAGAATCATTCCAACGGTTTAAATATCCGAAAAGAGAAATAACGCCTAACATTTCTACAATTTCTCCTTCATCCCAATATTTATATAAATCTGATTTTATTTTTTCATCTACGGCATTTGGAATAACAGAAGCCGCCAAAGAAAAATCTAATGCTGCACGCTCTGCTCCATAACGTTCAGCAGCACGAATTGCATGAGCTTGACAATATCTACATCCTGTTGCATTACTAGAAACCCATGCAATCATTCTTTTTAATGCTGATGTAACATTTCCTTGATTGTCCATAACGGCCATATTCATATTGATAAATGCACGAGCAATTTCTGGTCTAATTTGCATTGTTAAAACTGAATTTGGACAAAAACCGAGTGTTTCATTAAAAAATTCTGCTAATTTTTTTACATCCGTATTTGAGTCTGGAGAAAGGGGTTTAACTAATGGCATTGGAAATATTTTATTTTAAATTGTAAACAATATTACAAAAAAACGACACATTAATTGCTTAAATTTGAAACTTAATAAACTGAAAATATGACTAAAGTAGAATTGACTTGGAAGGATAATATGCTCTTTGAATCTGAAGGTCCAGGAGGAAATGTAATGATTGATTCACCTCAAGACGGATCAGAAAGTAAAGGTTTAGGGCCAAAAGCATTAATGTTAACGGCACTTGCAGGTTGTGGGGGCTTAGATATAGTTTCGTTATTAAAAAAAATGCGTGCTGAAGTTGATGATTTAAAAATTATTGTTACTGCCGATTTAACGGATGAACATCCAAAGATTTATAAAAATGTAGTGATAACGTATCGCTTTTTTGGATCTGATTTTAAAAAAGATAAAATACAGAAAGCGGTAGACTTGTCTGTAGAAAGATATTGTGGTGTTTTAGAAATGTTCCGTAAATTTACTGATGTCGCTGTAAATGTTGAATATATAGAGGTTTAATTATAACGTCATTCTGAACTGTTTCAGAATCTCATAGTAATTTTGTAATGCGACCCTGAAACAAGTTCAGGGTGACGAAAATTGAAAAAGAAAATTTTATAAATGCGCTGGACATTAAAACCGATCCCTGAAAAAGAAAAAATAACTCAATTAGCAAAAGAATTGTCGGTTGATACTCTAGTTGCGCAACTATTAATTCAAAGAGGAATAGAAACCTTTGACGATGCTAAAAAATTCTTTAGACCTTCAATAACTGATTTACACAATCCATATTTAATGAAAGATATGGAGGTTGCAGTTGAGCGAATTGAAAAAGCAATTGAAAACCAAGAAAATATTCTTGTATATGGCGATTATGATGTAGATGGTACAACTGCAGTCTCTCTTGTTTCTTCTTATTTAAAAACCTTTTACCCGAATGTTGCGACTTATATTCCTGATAGATATGAAGAGGGATATGGTGTTTCATATAAGGGAATTGATTTTGCCCACGATAATGATTTCTCATTAATCATCGCGCTAGATTGCGGTATTAAGGCTATAGATAAAGTTGCCTATGCATTAGAAAAATATATTGATTTTATTATTTGTGATCATCATAGGCCAGGAAAAGAACTTCCAAAAGCCGTGGCTATTCTAGACCCCAAAAGAGAAGATTGTGAGTATCCTTATGACGAATTGTGTGGTTGTGGTGTGGGTTTTAAATTGATACAGGCTATTGGAGAGAGAAAAGGTCAGACCATTGATGATTTAGCCCCTTATTTAGATCTAGTAGTAACCGCAATTGCAGCAGACATTGTACCTCTAACTGGAGAGAATAGAGTCTTGGCTTATTTTGGATTGTTAGTTTTAAACAAATCTCCTAGACCAGGAATTAAAGCTATGATTCATCAAATTGATAAAAAAGAATTATCAATTACAGATGTTGTTTTCATTATTGCTCCTAGAATAAATGCTGCTGGAAGAATAAGACATGGACAATATGCAGTAGAATTGCTATCTGAAATAGATTTTGAAGAGGCATTAGAGTTTGCAAAAGAAATTGAACAGAATAATGTTGACCGAAAAGAACTTGATAAAATAATTACACATGAAGCTTTACAACAAATTGAAGAAAATAATGAACAACAGAACGCTTCAAATGTTGTTTATAGCGAAACTTGGCATAAAGGTGTTATTGGTATTGTGGCTTCTAGACTCATAGAAACCTACTATAAACCAACACTTGTATTTACAAAAAGTGGAGATAAATTAGCGGCATCAGCAAGATCTGTAAAGGGTTTTGATGTGTATAATGCGTTAGAGCAGTGCGCTGAGTTTATTGAACAATTTGGAGGGCATAAATATGCTGCTGGATTAACATTAAAGCCTGAAAATTATGAGAATTTCAAAAATAAATTTGAAGAAGTCGTTAAAAATACTTTGCCAGAAGAACTAAAGACTCCTGAAATTCTTATTGATACAGAAATTGAATTGAGTGATGTAACACCAAAATTTTATAGAATTTTAAAGCAGCTTGGTCCATTTGGCCCTCAAAACATGAGACCTACTTTCAGAACCAACAGGTTACAAGACAATGGTTTTGGGAAGCAAGTTGGCGAAGATAAAAGTCATTTAAAAGTGACTATAAAAAATGAAAGCGATACAAAGACACTTAACGCTATTGGTTTTGGTCTTGGAAGCAAAAATGAATTTATATCAAATAAGAAATACTTTGATATCGTGTATAGTATTGATGAAAATCACTGGAATGGAAACACCTCTTTACAATTGACTTTAAAGGATATAAAAAAAGGTGAGAAATAAAATTCTCACCTTAATAAAATATATCTTTTTCAGTTTTATAATGAGTAGTAATAATTTAAAACTTTTGCTACATCATGTTCTTTACTGAAATTAATTTTTTTAGCGTGGATATAAGCCTTTAACTCACTTCCTTTATCCCCTAACTTTTTTAATATTGCTTTTTTACTCAATTTAGTTTTCACATATTTTCCAGCCTTATTTTTTATATAATAACTCTTTCTAACCTTGTACTCTTGTGGTATACTATTTTGAGTTTGGTATCCTCTACTCTTATTTGGGTCAAACAAATATTTACTCTGTTCCTTAATTAAATAATTTGTTCTTTCAAGATTAAAAATTATTTCATAAAATTTAGTAGACCTATTACTCTCTTCAAATTTTGAAGATTTAATTTTGGCAAATACGTGTGGATTAATATTGTTTTCTTCATTAATTGCAAATCCAGTAACCGCTTTATCAGTAATAATAACGCCTGTTTCTTTATTTCTTCCTGCACCAATAATTAGGTTGCCATTTATTAAATTTAATTGAAGAGCATCTTGATGAGAAATAATACTATCGCTTATTACAATATAACCTTCTCTCCAATTATCATATAAATAAGGTGTTCCTTTATTCCCTGGTTTGTAGTCTATTCTAACGGCATCTCTGGAAGAGTGTGAAAAGTTATCGACTCCATTAACCACATTCTCTTGAGAAAAAGTTAAAAGGGGTAAAAGTAAAAAGGCTAAAAGTAATTTTTTCATAATGTTTAAAATTTAAATTATAGTTTACTAACATCAATAATTATACCGTAAAGTTAGATAAAAAATCTACTTTTCTTTAATTAAATAGATATAAACAGGAAAGTGGTCGCTAAATCCACCTGTGAAATTCCCATTAGACCAACTTCTAAATGGATATCCTTTATACCTCCCTTTATTTGTAATTAAAAAATTAGGATTGTAAACGCTTGACTTGTATAGTTTTAATGAAGTATGCGTGTTGTTTTCTGAAATAAAATTAGAGGTTACAATTATTTGATCAAATAAATTTATATTATCCCTAAAGCCAAGGGTTCCAAATCCTTTTTTAAATAGCATTTCATATGGGTTATATAAGTCGTTTATTGAAAGTTTCTTTTTCTTATACTTCGTTTTTAATATTGTCTTAAAACTTTTTGCTGTTGGATTATCATTAAAGTCTCCCATCACTATAATTTTTGGATTATGCTCCTCTTCTTTAAGTTCTTCGATAATTTCAACTGTTAATTCTGCCGATTTCAATCTTAGATATTCTGACTTCTTTTGACCTCCTCTTTGTGATGGCCAATGATTGATAATAAAATGAATTAATTCTCTTTCAAGGTATCCTGAGACCAATAGTTGATCCCGTGTTTTTACTCTATACCCCTCATTATTATATGCTTTTAAAACGAAGTTTTTAAAATCAGAAACACTGAAGTGCTTTTCTTTGTAAAGTAAAGCAACATCAATTCCCCTCCAGTCAGATGATGGTATGTTTATATAACTATACCCTTTATCTTTTAAAAATTTATTCTTAACCAAATCTTCTAAAACAGCATCATTCTCTATCTCGCACAGTCCTATTATAGTTGGACTTTGACCCGTTTTTTCTTTGCCAATAGATGAAATAACTTTAGCCATATTGCCAATCTTATTCCAATAGGTTTCTGATTTATTTGATTTAAGTTGAAGAATAGGACTGTATTCATCTTTAGTAGATATATCGTCTATTGTATCAAATAGGTTTTCTAGATTATAAAATGCAACAGTATGTATTTTATATTCTTTCTTATGAGATTCTTGAGAATAGGAAGAATTTATTGCGCACAGAAGCACAACTAGACTTAACAGTTTTTTCATCACATAGCAATTTATGATACACTCAAAATAAGTGCATCATAAATATACTAAATTTTAACAAGAAAACTGTGCTTATTTCTTCTCTTTGAGAAGATACATGTAAGATGGGTAGTGGTCACTATAACCTCCAGTATAAGTTCCCCAAGAAAAACTTCTAAAAGGGTATCCTTTATATCTTCCTTTACTACTTATTAAATACTTAGGATTATAGATGCCCGCTTTTAGCATTTTATATGTAGAAAAATCTTTTGAAGTGGTCAATAGTTGAGAACTAATCAAAATTTGATCAAATAAATTAATGTTATCTCTATATCCCGCAGTATTAAACCCTTTTCTATACATGCTTTCAAATGGGTTATAAATATCATTTTCTTTTACGTCTTCCTTTTTCATTTTTGTTTTAAGTATTTCCTTAAAACTAGATTCGATAGGGTCGTCATTAAAATCTCCCATTGTAATTATCTTGGCATTTGGCTCTTTAGCTCTAATTTCTTCCATGATTTTCACATTCAATGCAGCCGCTTTTTGTCTAAAAGGAATACTTCGAGTCCCCCCTCTTTTAGAAGGCCAGTGATTCACTATGACGTGTATCATTTCATCGTCCAAGTATCCTGAAACCAATAATTGATCTCTTGTATATACTCTCTCTCCGTTATTATCATAAATCAACAATTCATATTTTTGATGATGAACAGGTTTAAAATAACGCTCCTGATATAATAACCCAACATCAATACCTGTCTCTTATACACATCTCCGAGCCCACGAGACTAGGCATGATCT
>OJBS01000161.1_pt1 | contig 25909 bp, 26 predicted proteins | sample 1590941 | NCBI WGS metagenome assembly OJBS01 (sample SAMN05416785, study PRJEB24817) | seawater metagenome | isolation source: Sea water | place: Canada:Atlantic | collected 2013-11
CGAGATCATGCCTAGTCTCGTGGGCTCGGAGATGTGTATAAGAGACAGGTTCTGGGTATTGGCATCCTGGCGGTTGCGGTAATTGGCTTCGTGGTGTTTATGGAGCGTGGTCAGCGTCGACTGACCATCAATTACGCCAAGCGCCAGCAGGGCCGGCGGGTATTTGCTCAACAGTCCAGCCATTTGCCGCTAAAAGTGAATATGGCTGGCGTCATTCCGCCGATCTTCGCTTCCTCCATTCTGCTGTTTCCGGCGTCGCTGGGTCAGTGGTTCGGCCAGGGCGAGGGCATGGAATGGCTGAGTGATATTTCTCAGGCATTGGCGCCTAGTCAGCCTCTATACATCATTCTGTTTGCAGCAGCAGTTGTTTTCTTCTGCTTCTTCTATACAGCGTTGATGTATAACCCGAAAGAAGTTGCGGATAACCTCAAGCGCTCAGGCGCGTTTATTCCGGGCATTCGGCCGGGCGATCAGACTGCCAAGTATATTGATGGTGTGCTGACCCGCCTGACTCTGTTCGGTGCAATGTACATTGCAGCAGTGTCCCTGTTCCCTCAGTTTCTGATGGTTGCCGGGAATGTGCCGTTCTACCTGGGCGGCACGTCTCTGCTGATTGTTGTAGTCGTGGTGATGGATTTCATGGCTCAGGTTCAGTCGCACCTGATGTCTCATCAATATGATTCGTTGATGAAGAAGTCCAATCTCAAGGGCTATGGTCGGAACGGATAATCCCGTTCCCCTTGAAAACTGGAGTCGACAATGAAAGTACGCGCTTCGGTAAAGAAAATTTGCCGTAACTGCAAAGTAATTCGTCGCAATGGCTCAGTACGAGTCATTTGCTCGGAGCCTCGCCACAAGCAGCGTCAGGGTTAATCCTTACGGATTCAACACTGACATTGTAAAGGGTACGATTAATGGCGCTTGACCTCGGGTGGGGTCAGGCGCTATTATTTCGCGCCCTTTTATAGTGGCGGAAAATTCACACAGCAAAGCTTTGAACGCGGAGTAATTTGGATGGCACGTATAGCCGGTGTCAATATACCCGATCACAAACATGCTGTTATCTCTCTGACTTACATTTTTGGAGTCGGTAAGACAGCAGCCCAGAAGCTTTGCGATGCAACCGGTGTTAAGCCGGACGTCAAGGTCAAGGACCTGTCCGACGAGCAGCTTGAATCACTTCGTACCGAAGTAGGCAAGCTGGCCGTCGAAGGCGATCTGCGTCGTGAAGTTCAGATGAACATTAAGCGTTTGAAGGATCTCGGTTGCCACCGTGGTCTGCGCCACCGTCATGGACTTCCTGTCCGTGGCCAGCGCACAAAGACCAACGCCCGCACCCGTAAAGGTCCTCGCAAACCTATTCGTAAGTAACAGGTAGGCAAACATGGCAAAGCCAGGTACACGTACCCGTAAAAAGGTGAAAAAGACGGTTGTTGATGGCGTCGCGCACATTCACGCGTCCTTCAACAACACTATCGTGACCATTTCTGACCGTCAGGGCAACGTATTGTCCTGGGCCACCTCTGGTGGTTCTGGTTTCCGTGGGTCGCGCAAGAGTACACCTTTTGCTGCGCAGGTAGCAGCTGAAAGAGCCGGTAATGCGGCTGCTGAATACGGCCTTAAAAACCTGGACGTAGAGGTTAAAGGTCCGGGGCCCGGACGTGAATCTGCGGTTCGTGCGCTGAACGCGTGCGGCTACAAGATCACTAACATCACTGATGTGACGCCGATTCCCCATAACGGTTGTCGTCCGCCCAAAAAGCGCCGCGTCTAACACAGGAGACAGTGAATTATGGCTCGTTACATAGGCCCGAAGTGCAAGCTGTCTCGTCGTGAAGGGACAGATCTTTTTCTGAAGAGCGGTGTTCGCGCGCTCGATTCAAAGTGCAACATCGAGACTCCGCCGGGTATGCACGGCGCGCGTCGCGGTCGCCTGTCCGAATATGGCGTACAGCTTCGTGAAAAACAGAAAGTCCGTCGTATCTACGGCGTACTGGAGAAGCAATTCCGCAACTATTACAAAGAGGCCGCCCGCATCAAGGGTGCAACCGGTGAGAACCTGTTGCAGCTGCTGGAAGGCCGTCTTGATAACGTTGTCTATCGCATGGGTTTTGGTTCTACCCGTGCTGAGTCCCGTCAGCTCGTTTCTCACAAAGCGATCCTGGTCAACGATAAGCTGGTGAATATCCCGTCTTATCAGGTGCGTCCAGGGGATGTTGTGAGCGTGCGTGAGAAGGCAAAAAACCAGCTTCGCGTTAAAGGCGCGCTGGACCTGTCTTCCAGCCGCGCACCGGTGAGCTGGGTAGAGGTCGACGCCAGCAAGATGTCCGGCGTTTACAGGTCAGTGCCCGAGCGCACTGAATTGCCGGCCGACATCAACGAGAACCTCATCGTCGAGCTTTACTCCAAGTAAAGCCCAGTTAGCAACGAGAGCAATTAGGGGCGTCTATGCAGCGTTCAGTACATGAGTTATTGACACCTCGTACCATTGACGTGAAAGAATCAAGCGCCATGCGCGCCAAAGTGACCCTGGAGCCTCTGGAAAGGGGCTTCGGTCATACTCTTGGTAGCGCACTGCGTCGGATACTCTTGTCCTCCATGCCGGGCTGTGCCATTACCGAGGCGCAGATCGACGGCGTGTTGCACGAGTACAGCGCGATCGAAGGTGTTCAGGAAGACGTCATTGAGATTCTTCTGAATCTTAAAGGCGTGGCCGTGAAAATGGGCGGCCGGGACGATGCCGAGGTAACCCTCAGCAAGAAAGGCCCGGGCGTCGTCACTGCCGGTGATATCAAGCTGGATCACGATGTCGAGATCACCAACCCGGAACATGTGATCTGTCACCTGAGTGCCAATGGTGAAGTGAACATGCGTCTTAAGGTTGCCCGTGGTCGCGGCTATGAGCCTGCTGATCAGCGGGGTCTGGACGAGGACGAAACTCGCGCCATTGGACGCCTGCAACTGGACGCAACTTTCAGTCCGGTCCGCCGTGTTGCCTACGCCGTGGAAAGTGCACGGGTAGAGCAGCGCACCGACCTGGACAAGCTGGTTATTGATCTGGAAACCAATGGTACGATCGACCCGGAAGAAGCGATTCGCCGGGCCGCGACCATCCTCCAGCAACAACTGGCCGTGTTTGTTGATTTCGATCACGAGAAAGAGCCCGAGCGTGTTGAGGAAGAGGAAGAAATCGATCCGATCCTCCTGCGTCCGGTTGATGATCTGGAATTGACAGTGCGTTCAGCTAACTGCTTGAAGGCTGAGAATATTTACTACATCGGCGATCTGATCCAGCGCACTGAAGTTGAGCTGCTGAAGACGCCTAACCTTGGTAAAAAGTCGCTTACTGAGATCAAGGACGTGCTCGCGTCCCGCGGTCTGTCACTGGGTATGCGTCTTGATAACTGGCCGCCGGCTAGCCTTCGTGGCGACGACCGGGTCCTGGGCGGTTAATCGCCGATTAGTTTAAGGTAAGGAATCAGAGCAATGCGTCATCGTAAGAGTGGTCGTAAGTTCAGCAGGACCAGTGCGCATCGCAAGGCCATGTTCCGTAACATGACTGCGTCACTGGTTGAACACGAGCTGATCAAAACTACGCTCCCGAAAGCGAAAGAACTTCGCCGGGTAGCGGAGCCTTTGATCACGCTGTCAAAGAATGATTCGGTCGCGAATCGTCGTCTGGCGTTTTCTCGCCTGCGTGACGATGCGGCGGTTGCCAAGCTGTTCAATGAGCTTGGTCCCCGTTACAACGAGCGTCCGGGTGGTTACCTTCGTATCCTGAAGTGTGGCTTCCGTGCCGGTGACAATGCCCCGATGGCATTTGTAGAGCTGGTTGGTCGTCCTCTGGACATCGAAGCAGAAGAAGTGGACGAAAGCGAAGATTAAGTTTTTCGCCAAGCCCATAAAAAAACCGGAGGTTGACCCCTCCGGTTTTTTTATGTCTCAGGACCTGTAGCGTTTATTTTCGATCCTGCGCTAAGACGCCCTTCAAGTACCGCCCGGTATGTGACCCCGTCTCTTCGGCAACATGCTCTGGCGTCCCTTCCGCAATGATCTGGCCACCACCGGAGCCGCCTTCGGGTCCAAGGTCAATGATCCAGTCCGCCGTTTTGATCACATCCAGGTTGTGCTCGATCACCACGATGGTGTTGCCGTGATCCCGTAGTCGCTGCAGCACGGTCAGCAGTTGCTGGATGTCGTAGAAGTGCAGGCCGGTGGTGGGTTCATCAAGAATATAGAGTGTCTTGCCGGTGTCGCGCTTGGAAAGTTCCTTGGCCAGCTTGACGCGTTGGGCTTCGCCTCCGGAAAGGGTGACTGCACTTTGCCCAAGGCGGATATACGATAGCCCGACGTCCATCAGCGTTTGCAGCTTGCGGGCGAGGAACGGCACCGGGTCGAAAAATTCGCGGGCCTCTTCAACGGTCATCTCCAGCACTTCGTGAATGCTCTTGCCCTTGTATCGGACCTCCAGGGTTTCGCGGTTGTAGCGTTTGCCCTTGCAGACATCGCAGGGAACATACACGTCCGGCAGGAAGTGCATTTCTACCTTGATTACGCCGTCGCCCTGACAGGCTTCACAACGACCGCCCTTAACATTGAAGCTGAAACGGCCCGGCTTGTATCCGCGGGAGCGGGCTTCCTGGGTGCCGGCAAACAGTTCCCGTATCGGGGTGAAAAGGCCGGTGTAGGTTGCCGGGTTGGAGCGGGGGGTCCGGCCTATGGGGCTCTGGTCGATGTCGATCACTTTGTCGAGCTGGTCCAGGCCTTTCAGTGATTCATAGGGCGCGTGGCTTAGGCTCGTGGCCTTGTTGAGCTTGGCCGCGCACACCGGATACAGGGTGCTGTTGATCAGCGTGGACTTGCCGGAGCCTGAAACACCGGTGACACACGTCATAACGCCCAACGGTAAGGTTAATGTGACACCTTGCAGGTTGTTTCCGGTCGCGCCTGCCAGTACCAGCGGTTTACCCTTCCGGGTATGGCGTTGTTCCGGGATCGCGATCTCTTTTTCGCCGCACAGATACTGCCCGGTGAGAGAGTCCTTGGAGGCGATGATGTCTTCGGGGGTACCTTGGGCAATGATATGGCCGCCGTGCACGCCTGCACCTGGCCCGATATCGATCACGTGGTCCGCAGCTCGGATGGCGTCTTCGTCGTGCTCGACAACGATAACGGTATTGCCCAGATCCCGAAGATGGAACAGGGTGGCCAACAAGCGATCGTTGTCCCGCTGGTGCAGGCCGATGGACGGTTCATCGAGAATGTACATGACCCCCACAAGGCCGGCACCGATCTGGCTCGCCAGCCTTATGCGCTGGGCTTCGCCGCCGGAAAGCGTATCGGCGCTGCGTTCAAGGGTCAGGTATTCCAGGCCGACGTTAACCAGGAATTGCAGCCGCTGCCGAACTTCCTTGAGGATTTTCTCGGCGATTTCGCCCTTGCGGCCCGGTAGCGCGAGCTGTCCGAAGTAGTCGTGGGCGTCGCCAACGGGCATATGGGTAACGTCCGAGATATTGTTTTTCTCTACAAATACATGCCGGGCGCTGCGCCGCAGCCGTGAGCCGCCGCACTCCTTGCAGGACTGTGTGCTGAGGTTGCGGGCCAGTTCCTCTCGCATGCTCTGCGACTCGGTTTCCCGGTAGCGGCGCTCCAGGTTCGGCAGGATGCCCTCAAAAGGATGGGCCTTTTCCATGATGTGGCCACGCGAGTTCACATAGCGAAACGGGATATCCTCGGTTCCCGACCCGTAGAGCAATGCCTGACGAAAATCCTCTGGCAGGTCTTCCCAGGGGGTGTCCATATCGACGCCGTAATGTTCGGCCACACTGGTCAGCATCTGGAAGTAGTACACGGCCCTGCGGTCCCAGCCCTTGATGGCGCCCTCGGCGAGGGTGGCCTCTGGGTGCTGGACGATCTTCTCGGCATCGAAGAACTGCTTGACGCCCAGGCCGTCGCAAGTCGGGCAGGCGCCTGCAGGGTTGTTGAAGGAAAACAGTCTTGGTTCCAGCTCGCTGATGGCGTATCCGCACTGGGTACACGCATAGCGGGCGGAAAACGTATGTTCTTCTCCCTCATTATCCATGGGGGCGACGAGTGCGATGCCATCAGCCAGGCCCAGAGCGGTTTCAAAGCTCTCGGCTAGCCGTTGCTCAAGCCCTGGTTTGACCTTGAAGCGGTCGACCACCACGTCAATCTGGTGCTTCCGTTTCTTGTCCAGCGTTGGAACGTCATCGATATCGTAAACACGGCCGTCAACCCTCAGGCGGATGAAGCCCTGGCTGCGCATTGTGTCGATGACCTGCAGGTGCTCGCCCTTGCGGTCACGGATGACCGGCGCGAGGATCATCAGCTTGCTGTCATCGGGCATGGCCAACACCTGATCCACCATCTGGCTCACGGTCTGGGCCTCTAGTGGCAGGTCGTGATCTGGGCAGCGGGGCTCACCAGCGCGGGCAAACAGCAGGCGAAGGTAGTCGTAGATTTCGGTGATGGTACCGACGGTAGAGCGGGGGTTGTGGGAGGTGCTCTTCTGCTCGATCGAAATGGCCGGTGACAGACCTTCAATATGATCCACGTCGGGCTTTTCCATCATCGACAGGAACTGTCGGGCGTAGGTGGACAGTGACTCCACATACCGGCGCTGCCCCTCGGCGTAAAGCGTGTCGAACGCCAGGGAGGATTTACCGGAGCCGGATAGCCCGGTGATAACGATCAGCTTGTCCCTCGGCATATCCAGGTCAATGTTCTTCAGATTGTGGGTTCGTGCCCCTTTGATCTGGATATGGTCCATAACACCTCGCAGTCGGAAAAAACGCAAATTATACCGTGTTTGGCCCCCGGCCGGCCAAGTGCTCGGGACTTTTAAGCAGGTAAATGCACAATGCCCTGCCTGCATGGCTTCTGTTACAATGCGCGGCGATTTCCCGAAGGGCATGTGTCCCTTCTGAACCCTCGTTTCCGGACACCGTATCAGGTCAGGCATCTCATGAATTCACTGGAAAGACGCTCTGTTGCAGCACTGGCATCCGTGTATGCCATGCGGATGCTTGGGCTCTTTATGGTGATGCCAGTGTTCGTTCTGCTTGGCAGCGATCTCGACGGCGCGACACCGGCGCTGATTGGCCTGGCCATCGGCGCCTATGGTCTGAGCCAGGCGCTGCTGCAGATTCCGTTTGGCATGCTGTCTGATCGCGTTGGCCGTAAACGGATGATCTACATCGGGCTGGTACTGTTCGCCGCAGGCAGTTTGCTGGCAGCCTCCACAGACTCCATATACGTTGTAATCGCTGGTCGGATTCTTCAGGGCGCGGGCGCCATCGCCAGTGTTTTGATGGCGTTATTGAGTGATCTGACGCGGGAGGAGGAGCGGACCAAGGCTATGGCAACAGTCGGCATCTCCATCGGCTTGTCATTTTCCGTATCGCTGGTTCTGGGGCCCTTGCTGGGGTCTGTCTCTGGTTTGTCTGGCATTTTCTATGCGACGGCCGTACTCGCGTTGGTGGCAATAATGATCGTCAATCGCGTGGTGCCAACACCCCATGAGCACAAGTCCAGTGCGGATACCCATCCGGCCAGAGCAATGTTGCAAACCGTCCTGTCTGATGGCCGACTGCTGAGGCTGGATTTCGGAATTTTTGCATTACACCTGGTGTTGACCGCGATGTTCCTGGTATTCCCAACCCTGCTTCAGAATCGGCTGGGGCTCCCCGCGTCGTCCCATTGGTGGTTTTACCTGACGGTGATGGTGGCCTCTTTCTTTGCCATGGTGCCGTTTATTATCGTTGGTGAGAAAAAGCGCCGGATGAAACCTGTTTTTTGTGGTGCCATCGCGTTGCTTGCTCTGTCAACGGCTTGTGTTGGTGCGCTTGAGAGCGGACTTGCGATGGCCTGGGGTGTGCTGTTCTTCTTCTTTATGGCGTTTAATCTGCTGGAAGCCAGTTTGCCGTCTCTGGTCAGCAAAGAATCGCCGGCGGCGGCAAAAGGCACCGCAATGGGGGTCTATTCCACATCCCAATTTTTCGGGGCGTTTCTGGGTGGCGCGGTTGGTGGTATTCTGCTCGAGCAGTTGGGCCTCCAGGGCGTACTGTGGTTCATGGTGGGCGCGCTGCTGGTATGGCTCACGGTAGCGCTGACGATGTCGACCCCGGGCCATACCACCAGTTTCGTGGTACAGTTGCAGCCCGTGGTTTACAGTCAGTTTGATGAAATTGATGACACGCTGAGAGGCATCCCCGGGGTGCAGGATGTTGTCATTCTGGAAGAGGCGGAGACCGCCTATCTGAAGGTGGATCGTCAAACATTTGATGAACTGTCGCTTGCGGACTTCCCCTTTGTCCGGCTGGGCGGCCATTCTTGAAATTCGGAGGTCTGCAAGGAAGGCAGGCCATCCCTGAAAACAGAGTCAGGAGCAGATCATGGCACGAGGCGTAAACAAGGTTATTCTGATTGGGAATCTTGGGCAGGACCCGGAAACCCGCTATACCCCGAACGGCAATGCGGTGGTGAACCTCAACCTTGCAACCGATGAAAGCTACAAGGACAGGCAAACAGGCCAACTGGTGCCGAAAACCGAATGGCATCGAATTGTGATGTTCGGCAAGATTGCCGAGGTGGCCGGCCAGTACCTCCGCAAGGGCTCAAAAGTCTACATCGAGGGTAAGCTGCAGACGCGGAAGTGGCAGGGGCAGGATGGTCAGGATCGCTACACCACCGAGGTGGTGGTGGACATCAACGGCCAGATGCAGATGCTCGACAGCCGTGGTGGTGAAGGCGGCGGCATGAGCCAAGGCGCTCCTGCCGGCCGTCCGCAGCAAGCGGGCAATGCAGCGCCAGCAGCCGCAGGCCCGTCCGGGCAGCAATCCGGAGGCGGGGGTTACAGTCAGCCATCACAGGGCAGCATGCCGGAACCGGTTGATGACTTCGACGACGACATACCCTTCTAGAGTTAGTTACAAAAAGCCCCCGCCAAGCGGGGGCTTTTCTGTTAACGAGTTGCAAAAAGCAGTGAAATAGAACAATAAAACATAGAATTACGTCTATTTATTCAACTACCATTGAGGCCACAATAACAATTATCCATTATTTAGGCATTGAGGCTTTCGAGTGGCCCTGAGCTTTATAAAAAGCTTTCTGAAGCGTTCTGATACGCGGCAACACGTTTATCTGGAAGTTCGTCCTGATGGCATCGCCTGGGCAGAAGCCGGAGGTAGTGTCGGTTTTGCTGATTGCTTACCAGCAAAGCGGGGCCCCGTTCTCCGTGGGTTGGTCGGGGGGCGCGCCTGGGCGGGTGTCGATACCACTCTGGTTTTACCGATGGACCAATACCAGGTATTCCAGTTGGAGCGCCCTGAGGGCGTTGAGGACTCGGAGCTTGGTGATGCCCTGAAGTGGAAACTCAAGGACATTCTCGATTTTAATCCGTCCGATGCGATCTGCGATGTATTTCCGTTTCCGGAAGATGCTTCTCGTGGCCGCGGCGACCTGGTTAACGTGGTTGCTGCCAGGAAGTCTCTCGTTAGCGAGCTGGTTGCACTGGTCGAGGAATGCGACCTGGCATTGATTTCCATTGATATCGCCGAGTTGGCTCTGCGTAACCTGGTGCCCCGCATTGATCCTGATCACCGGGGTGCGGCCGTGGTGCACATGCGCGAGCGGTTCGGGCAGATGATCGTCTGTAAAGGGGAAACCCTGTACCTGTCGCGACGGCTGGACGTGACGTCGGATGACCTTCGGGATGCAACGCGGCAGGAGAACGCCGTGCAGTCTTTGGCCCTTGAAATGCAACGCTCACTCGATTACTACGAAAGTCAGTTGGGGCAGGGGCCCCCTGCCGTCATTCGCCTGGTGGCGCGTGATAATCTCATGCCATTGCCCTCCATGCTTGCCTCCTATGTTGCCGCCACCGTTGAAACGCTGGATTGGGCACCTTACGGTCTTGATGAGCCTCTGGACAGCCGCTGCCTGGTTGCCTGGGGTGCAAGTCTGTTACCGGGCGGAAAGGGGGCAAAATGATCCAGCAGGTCAACCTCTATACCGACGAACTCCGTCCCCGAAAGCAAAAACTGCAGGCCCGGATGGCTCTGTCCATTCTGGCCCTGGCGTTGGTTGTGATTGTGGTGTCCGCCGGGGTTGTCCGATATCAGGCGTCGCACTTGCAGATGCAGGTCGATTCGCGGCAGGTGCAGAACGATCAGCTACAGCGCTCGGTGGAGCAACTGACCTCCGAGGCGGAAGCCCGCCAACCCGACCCTGAGGTTGAAGCCGCCCTTGAGCGTGTAACCGCGACTCTGGCACGAAGGCAGCGACTGCTGAACCGTGTGGAAGACCTTGTGGCCAGTGAGGCAGCGGGGTTTTCAGCGCAGCTGTCGGCATTGGCTCGACAGGTGCCGCAAGGGCTCTGGCTGACGCACATCCGTCTGGACGGCCTTCAGGGGAATGTTGCTTTGGCTGGCAGGTCGCAGACCGGGCGCCTTGTGCCGGAATACCTCGAAAAGCTCAGCGGGGAGCCCGCCTTCGTGGGTAAGACCTTCGGCAGCTTCGGGCTTGACCGAGAGGAAGACGGGCGCTGGATTGAGTTTCAGGTTGCCACGGACAGGAACTGGGAGGGTGCTGAATGAAACAGGCTTTTCGTCAGCAATTTGATAGAGGTTCTGCCTGGTTCAATGATCGCCCTGTTCGCGAGCGGGCAATGATTACTGTAACCACCGTGGTCCTGGTTCTTTTTGTTGGCTGGGAATTGTGTGTAGCGCCTGTGATGGGCCGCAACGATCAGCTCCAGTCCCGCCTGGATTCTTTGGCCAACACTCAGGCGTCGTTACTCGAGCAGCAACAAGTGTTGACCGCGCGCTTGTCTTCCGACCCATCCCAGCAAATGCGGGACAGGCTCGCTGCGCGCCAGCAGCGTCTTGACCAACTTGATGAGGAGCTGGCCGAAACCACCGGACGGCTGATCGCGCCGAGGGCTATGGTGGGATTATTGCGGGAGATCCTGGCCGCCCAGAACGAACTTGAGCTACTGGGTGTTGAATTGATGCCGCCTGTGCCCGTATTTGAGGATGGTCCAGGCATGCCAGAAGACACTAACAGCAATGCCGACAATGAAAACCGTGAGCCGTTGCTGTTCGCACACGATGCGGAAATCGCCATTCGTGGAGGCTATATGAACGTGTTGGCTTACCTCGAGACCCTTGAAGCCATGGACGCCCGCCTCGGTTGGGTGCTGCTTGACTATGATGTCAGTGAATATCCGGACAACGAGATTCGGGTTCGGGTTCGGACATTAAGCTTGGACCGTGCATGGTTGGGAGTCTGAAATGAGGGTGCTGCTGATCATGTTGATGTTGGCTGTCGCGGATGCGTTTGCCCTTGAGGATCCAACTCGGCCGAACGGCTTTTCAGCCAGTGCGCCACAGTCAGAACCGGCGAGGGAGTTTTCGTTGGCGTCGATATTTATTGGCAATAATCGCAGGTTGGCGGTTATCGATGGAGAGACCCGCAGGGAAGGGCAGGCGTTTGAGGGGGTTCGCATACGGCGGATTTACCCCGACCGGGTTGAGCTGGTCGATCAGGGAAGACTGCGCGTCCTACGCCTTGAACCCCTTCCGCAAGTGCGGAGTCCGCAATGACAGACAAACGAGCTGCTATGACACTGAATCGAACGTTTTTGACCGTGCTGCTGGCAACGTCACTGGCCGCCTGCAGCAATAACCCGCTGATGCGCACCAGTCAGGCCACCTCGACGGACGCTGCACAGTCGATTGATGAAGCACTGGCGGAGGCCGAAGCTGAATCCGCGTTGCAGCGCGCCGAGCGGGAACAAGCCGCAAGGGCAGGTGTTCCGGAAGAAGTCAGTGCTGCCCTGATGCCGTCGCTGTCTGCGGACACGAATGACGAGGAACGGTTCGATGTCGATGCCCGTGGCCTTGCCGCCGGCCCGTTCTTCGAAGCGTTGGTGGAAGGTAGCCGGTATAACGTGGTGGTTCATCCCGGTGTTGACGCCGTTGTTGACCTGAGGCTCCGGGACGTGACCGTCCCCGAAGTAATGGATATCACCAGTGACCTCTACGGTCTGGATATTCAGCGCAAGGGGCGATTGTTTCAGGTAAAGGCTGAAAGCGTCCAGACTCGGATGTTCCCGATCGACTACCTGCACTTCAAGCGCAGTGGCGGCTCTGAGACCCGTGTCAGTTCCGGGCAGGTCAGCAGTTCACGTGACAATTCAACCGGTGCGGGCGCGTCGCAGGGTGATGTCGACAACGCCGACACTGCGAACCTTGTTGGCACCCGAATCTCCACCGAGACCGAGTCCGATTTCTGGACCGATATTCAGCGCGCGCTGCAAATGATCGTAGGATCGGAGAATGGCAAGCAGGTGATCATCAACCCCGGCGCCGGACTGGTGATGGTGCGCTCCGATGGAAAGTCCCTGGCGCAAGTGGAAGAGTACCTTCGCCGAACTCAGTTAATCATGCAGCGGCAGGTGGTGCTGGAAGCCAAGATACTGGAGATTGGTCTGAACGAAGGCTATCAGCAAGGCATTAACTGGGCAGATATCCAGAGTGCGTCAAGCGTGACTGCATCGGATGGCTTGCCGGAAGACTTTACCGCACAGGCCTTGGCAGGGCAGGTGATTACTACCTCAGATATTGGAGGGTTGTTCTCGGCCAGCGTCCGGGCGGGTGACTTTACCGGGTTGATCGAATTGCTTGGCGAGCAGGGCAACGTGCAGATTCTCTCCAGCCCCCGAATTTCGACCGTTAACAATCAAAAAGCGGTTATCAAGGTTGGCACCGACGAGTTTTTCGTAACGGACATCGACTTCGACGACAACAATTCGGCGGTGACGGCCACTGACCGGACCTCCACCTCAGTGGAACTGACCCCGTTTTTCTCCGGGATTTCGCTGGATGTTACCCCACAGATTTCAGAAGACGGCGCCATTACCCTGCATGTGCACCCCTCTGTGAGCGAGGTGAATGATCAGGAGAAGGTGATCACGGTGGGCGACCGGGACGTCACCCTGCCCTTGGCGCTAAGCACGGTTCGCGAGACCGACAGTGTGATCCGTGCCGAGAGTGGCCAGATTGTGGTGATCGGCGGGTTGATCCAGAACACCAGCGAGGACAACAACTCGGCAGTGCCCTTCTTCAGTGAAATTCCCCTGTTGGGAGAATTGTTTAAACAGCGCCGGTTCCAGTCTCGCAAGAGCGAGCTGGTCATCCTGTTGCGCCCCGTGGTTGCCGGCAGCCAGCAGATGAATGCGGATGTATCGGCCAGTCGCGACCGGATGCGGGTTCTGCGGGAACTGCTGGAGTCTTCCGAGTCTGTGAAACCCCAACCGGAGAAAGCCAGGCGCTAGCATGTACGAAGCTCATTTCGGACTGCAGGAAGCACCGTTTGCATTGACGCCCAACACCCGGTATTTCCTCCGGGCACGTAGCCACAGCGATGCGCTGGAACTGCTGTTGGTGGCCTTGCGTGAGCGGGAAGGCTTTATAAAAATCACCGGCGAGGTTGGTACCGGCAAAACCCTGCTGTGCCGGTTGTTGCTCAATGAACTGGAGCAGGATGCCCATACGGCCTACATTCCCAACCCACATCTGACACCGGAGACCCTCTACGAGGCTGTGGCGGAGGAGCTGGGTGTGGACGTTGAGCGATGCGCCAACACTCACCAGATACTGAAAGCTCTGAACGAGCGCCTGATTGCGCTGGCCATGGAGCAACGCCAGGTGGTGTTGGTGATTGATGAAGCCCAGGCCATGCCAGAGGAAACCATCGAGGCGCTGCGTCTGTTGACCAATCTGGAAACCGAAAGTACACGGCTGTTGCAAGTGGTACTGTTCGGACAACCGGAACTGGACCAGATACTCCAGCAGGACAGCATGAGGCAGCTACGGCAACGGATTACCTTTCAGTATTGCCTGGCACCATTGGATAAGGTGTCGGTGGCTCAATACCTAAGGCATCGCCTGTCCCAGGCCGGGTACAACGGCGGTGATCTGTTTGCGCCCTCTGCACTGCGTTTGATTTCCCGATCATCCGGCGGAATCCCGCGGTTGGTCAATATTATCGCCCATAAGTCCCTGCTATCGGCGTGGGGCCGAGGCGACCAGCAGGTGAGCCGCTGGCACGTGATGCAAGCGGTCAGGGACACTGACAGCGCCCGCGTCCCCAACCTTCTGGTGAGGTGGCTATGAGCTTGCTCAATGATGCACTGCGGGCTGCCGAGCAGCGCCAGGATCGGCCTGTGGCACCCGGAGTCTATGCAGGTGGTCAGGCGAAGACTGGCAATCGCAAGCCTGCGTTGGTGAGCGTGTTGGTGATTCTGGCGATCGTGGTCGCTGGCCTTGGTGGCTACTGGCTGCTCTCGATCGACTCCTCTTCTGCCCCCGCAGAACCGGCAGATGCCGCAAAGCCCGCGTCGTCACCAGCGATAGTTGAGCCGGAACAGGTTCAAATACAGTCAACCACCCCGCAAACACTCGCGTCACAAAACCAGGCGCCAGAACCGTTGCCGCCGGAAACCACGGAACCCGACATCACGGAACCCGAGACAGCGGAACAAGAGCCGGTTCAGACATCTCCCGCCTCGGTTTCGAAAAGGGAAGAGGTTGAACCGTCATCGGCAGAGGCAGAGGCAGAGACTGAGACCCAGGAAACGCAACCCGAACAGACCACCACGGCTGATGTGAAACAGGTGCCGGAAACGCCGGCTGCGACCGATCGCAGCACTGCGAGGGAGCTGGAAAAATTGGTGGCGCAGGGCCGTATTACCGACGCAGAGCGCCGTCTTGCGGCCCTGACCCGGGAGCAGGACGCCCCCCGCAGCCGCTATGTGGTTGCCAGGGCATTGCTGGTTGATGGCAAACAGGATCAGGCCCTTGGTTGGTTGCCCGCGGAGGTTACCGCACAAAACCCGGCTTTGCGTTTGCTGAGAGCAAGGGCCCTGCACGCCAACAATGATCTGGGTGCGGCCCTCAACACACTGACGTCGAGCATTCCCCCTGTGGAAGGACATGCCGAATACCGCGTTACGCTGGCAACGTTGCTGCAACAACAAGGTGACAGTGCAGAAGCCGCCCGGCACTGGGCGGCACTGATTGCCTGGGATGACAGCCAGGCTCCATGGTGGGTGGGGCTGGCAATTTCCCTCGAGACACAGGGCGAGCTGGCCGGAGCGGCCAGGGCCTACCAGCAGGCAGCCGAACTTCCGGGGCTGCCCCGGTCGTTGGCCGACTACGTACAGCAACGCCTGCAGGCATTGCGGGCAGGATGATCCATGGCTGAAGCAAAGAAAAAAATCCGCATAGGCGACCTGCTGGTCCAGAACGACGTCATCACTGAGCAACAGTTGATGACCGCCTTGCGTGAGCAGAAAAATACCGGACGCAAGCTGGGCCGTACCCTGATCGATCTGGGCTATGTGGAAGAGGACAACCTCCTCAACATCCTGTCACGCCAACTTGATGTGCCATTCGTTCAGTTGCGCCACTTCCAGTTCAACAACGAGCTGGTCAAGAAGCTGCCGGAAGCCATGGCCCGCCGTTTCCGCAGCATCGTATTGGCGGAACAGAGCGGCGAATTGCTGGTAGGTATGGCCGACCCGCTCGACATCTTCGCCTACGACGAACTGGTGCGGGTGCTGAAACAGCCGATCAAGCAGGCCGTTGTGCGGGAAAGCGAACTGCTGAATACCCTCGATCTGGTGTATCGCCGTACTGACGAAATTGCCTCGCTGGCGGAAGAACTGGAAGACGAACTGGGCGACGACGCCTTTGACCTGGCGGACCTCAGCGCCGAGTCTGAAAGCGCGGAAGCACCTGTGGTAAAGCTTCTGCAAACGCTGTTTGAAGATGCCGTGCAGGCCCGCAGCTCCGATATTCACATTGAACCTGATGAGACTGTGGTACGTATTCGCCAACGGGTGGATGGCGTGCTGCAGGAACAGGTGATGAAGGAAAAGCGGGTTAACTCCGCTCTAGTGCTACGCCTTAAACTGATGGCTGGCCTGAACATTTCCGAGAAGCGGATACCCCAGGATGGCCGCTTCAATATCCGCGTAAAGGGCCGCAGCATCGATGTGCGGGTTTCCACCATGCCGGTTCAGTACGGTGAGTCGGTAGTCATGCGTTTGCTGGACCAGAGCCAGGGCATGCTGAACCTGGACGTCACCGGCATGCCGGAAACGCTGCTCGAAAACTTCCGCCGCATGATCAAGAAGCCCCACGGCATGATTCTGGTCACCGGCCCGACCGGTAGCGGTAAGACCACAACCCTTTATGGCGCTCTAACCGAGCTCAACCGCCCGGAAGTCAAAATCATCACGGCAGAAGACCCGGTGGAGTACCGGTTGCCGCGCATTACCCAGGTGCAGGTAAACCCGAAAATCGGCCTGGAATTCGCCAGTGTACTGCGCGCCGCGCTGCGCCAGGACCCGGACGTGATCCTGGTGGGTGAGATGCGGGACCATGAAACCGCCGAGATTGGCCTGCGTGCGGCGATGACCGGCCACCTGGTGCTCTCGACGCTGCACACCAACGACTCCATTAGCAGCGCCATGCGATTGATTGATATGGGCGTGGAGCCTTTCCTCGTGGCCAGTTCCCTTCTTGGCGTTGTTGCCCAGCGGTTGGTGCGCAAGGTCTGTGAGAACTGTCGCGAGGCCTACGAACCCACCAGTCAGGAAAAAGTCTGGCTGAACCAGTTCGATCTTGATCCGCTCGATCTGGAGGCCGGGTTCGTACATGGTCGTGGTTGCTACCAGTGCAGCAACAGTGGTTACCGCGGGCGTCTGGGTGTGTACGAAATGCTGGAAATGAACGAGGGGATGCTGGACGCACTGCGCCGCCAGGACATTGCCGGTTTCACCCGGGAGGCCCGCAGAAGCCACCTTTACCGGCCGCTTGGTCTTTGCGCCATGGATTTTGCGATGCAGGGCGTCACCACCCTGGAAGAAGTTGCCCGGGTGGCGGCGACCTCTGAGGGCGACGTGTCCCTGGACGAGGTGCCGGTGCTCTCTCAAACCTCTGGTAACAGCGATGTCGACAACCCTGCTCCCAATGAGGGAGGTGTCTGATGCAGTTTACGTACCGGGGTAAGGACAGCAGAGGAGCCGTGCAACAGGGTGCGCTGGCTGCGCCGAGCCCCGAGGCGGCAGCGTCCGAACTCATGCGGCGGGGCATCACACCCCTGGCGATCCGTGAGCAGGCACAAGGCGAATCCATCGGCGACCGGCTGAATAACTTGCCGCTGTTCCGCAAGAAAATCACCCTGGACGAACTGATCGTGTTCTGCCGTCAGATGCATGCGTTGACCAAGGCTGGCATCCCGTTGATACGAACCATGCGTGGCCTGGCGGACACGACGCGCTCACCCGCACTCAGCGAAGTGCTGGACGACGTAACGGATCGCCTTGAGGCCGGCTCCACGATGGCTACCGCCATGCAGGCGCATCCCAAGGTGTTTCCGGATCTGTTTATCGCCATGATCCACGTGGGTGAGAACACCGGGCAACTGGACGATGCCTTCAAGCGGTTGTCTGAGATCCTCGAACTGGAGCGGGACACCAAAAGGCGCCTCAAGCAGGCCATGCGTTATCCCACCTTCGTGGTGATTGCCCTGTTTGCGGCGCTGATGGTGGTGAACTTCCTGGTGATTCCGAAGTTCTCGGCGGTCTTCAACAAACTGGGCGCCGACCTGCCATTCCTGACCCAGGTACTTGTCGGCACCTCCAACTTCCTGTTGGGCTACTGGTACATCGTGCTGTTTGGTATGGCCGCAACGGCGCTCTTGGTACGGCAGTGGAAAAACACCGATCACGGACGCCTGACCTGGGACCGCTACAAACTGAAAATGCCTATTATCGGGCCGCTACTGGAGCTGATCACCCTAAGCCGGTTCGCCCGTAACTTCGCCAGTATGCTGTCTGCGGGCATGCCCGTGACCCATGCGTTGACCGTGGTTGCAGACGCCACGGATAACGCCTGGATATCCAAACACATCAAGGAAATGCGGATCGGTATCGAACGCGGTGAAAGCCTGCTGCGGACAGCCCGTCAGAGCGATATGTTCACGCCGCTGATCCTGCAGATGATTGCGGTGGGTGAGGAAACCGGTTCGGTGGACGACATGCTCGTGAACGTGGCGGACTTCTACGATGAAGACGTCGACTACGGCCTCAAACGACTGGCGGAATCCATCGAACCGATACTGATTGTGGCCATGGGCATTCTGGTCCTCATTCTTGCACTGGGCGTGTTCCTGCCCATATGGGACCTGGGGGCGGCCGCCATGGGGCGTGGGTGAATGACCAGCCAGAAGTATTCGGCGATGTCGGTGCTGACCAACTCACATCGGCTGAGATTTCTGGTCGCCCTGTGCATCCTTTTGACCCTTTGGTGGGTATTGCTGGGAGTCGTGGAACGCGAAGCCGGCAGGGCAGAACAACAAGGTACACGGCTGATGCTCAACCAGATCAGGAGTGTACTGGTAGTAAAAGCAGCCGAGATTCGCCTGCAGGAAGGGGCCGACTTCAGAGCCTGGGCGGGCAGAAACCCTTTCGAGTGGTTCGGATCGGAACCGACCCGGTATGACGGAGTCTGTCATGACGGTCGGCCAGAGCCGGGCCGATGGTGTTTCAAGCGGTTACAAACCGGCGATAAAGGCTACAAAAAAGACACAGCAGGCGCGCAGGGAAGGGTTATATTTCAACCACGTCAGCCGATAACCCTTGGAGACAGACAGGGAAGTGGCGACACACTCATGGCCTGGGTTGTGGCGGTAGAGTTCACGGACAGGAATGGCAACGGACGCCTTGATGAACAGGATCTCCAGTCCGGACTGAGGTTGCAGCCGGTGGGGACAAACGATCGTACCGAACATTGATAACATGCCTCAGGGAGGCCACGCTATGAGGGCAATGACAATAAAAGCCCACCAGACAAAGGGGTTTACCCTAATTGAGCTGGTGGTGGTGATCTCCATACTCGCCATTCTTGCAGCCTTTGCATTGCCGCGGTTCGCCGAACTGTCGGACGAAGCCCATCGGGCAAGCATCCAGGGTACCTCGGGCGCCTACGCCGCCGCTGTTGCACTGGTTCGTGCCCAATGGACCGCCCGTGGCGCCGCTGGCGCACAGACCGATCTGCCCGGCTTTGGCGAGGAAAACGTCGACGTGAGTGCTGACGGTTGGCCAACGGGTGTGGGTGGCAACACCGACCCGGCCTCCATGAGCGACACCGAATGCCAGGACCTCTGGCTGGCCCTGATGCAGTCAAACGCACCGACCGTGGCAACCTCCGGCGACACAACGGATTACACAGCAACCGCAAGCGGGTCCGTTTGTACCTACGAGTACAACCTCAATGGTGGCACGGACAACATTCAATACGACGCCGACAGCGGCGAAGTAATTCGGGTTATCAATTAATCCATTTTAAAGCAGCAAAAGCAGGAGAAAACCATGAATATGATGAACCAGATGGCCGCGAGAAAAGAGAAAGGTTTCACCCTTATTGAACTGGTAATGGTGATTGTGATTCTCGGGATTTTGGCGGCGTTTGCGTTGCCGAGGTTTGCGGATTTGGGAGGGGATGCCCGTCGCTCCAGCATTCAGGCAGCATCTGGCTCAGTAAAGTCAGCTTCAGCGATTGCCCATTCGGCTTGGTTGGCAGCCGGTAGCACTGCGAGTGCCCCAGTAACGCTTGAAACTACTCCAATCGCGATGTCTGCGGCCGGCTATCCACTTGCAGATGGGCAAGGTCTAGATGCAAGTTCATTGTCTACTAACGGCATAGTGACAGCGGCCCAACTATCCGAGTCAGACTACACCATGGCAGCTGCTTCGGGAGTACTAACGGTGACACTAGGTGAATGTTCATTTACATACACTGAGAGTACTGGCGCAGTGACTGATGTTGCGGATAGCGATGGCTCTACAGCAGGTTGTTAATTGTAGTTTGGCAGAGTCGTATGTTGGATTAGCGAGAGCGTAATCCGACCTACGTTCTGCGTTGGGGGCTACGGGCAATCCGGGAGTGGGGCATGAAAACAAGAATCGCCCCGAGGTCATCGGGGTTCACCCTTGTCGAGCTGGTCATGGTCATCATCCTGATCGGGGTTCTCTCCGCTCTGGGTGTTGGCCTGTTTGCCAGCCGCTCCGCCTTTTCCCCTCTTCTTATTACCCAGCAACTGTCGTCCGCCACGCTGCTTGCCCAGCAGGCGGCGCTGGCTGGGAACAGCGCTGACACTCTGATCATTCGCCAGACCGGCGACGAACTCAGATTTTCAGCCGCCTCCTCCCAGTTCACACTGAAGCGCAGTGGCTCAACACTGGCTTATCGCGTGGAGAATGCGCCTTATGCCAATGTCCCTGCTGGCGGTCTGACGGTGGGCTTTGATGGCTTTGGCCGGGTTGCATCCCCGACGGCCAGAGCCAATATTGATTTCCGCGTTACTGGCGATAGCACGTTCAATCTTTGTCTCAGTTCCTTGGGCGCGGTTTATGACGGGACCTGTCCATGACCAGGCCAGTCAAATACGGGCGTATCCAGAAAGGTGCCACACTGGTCGAGTTGGTGATCACCATTGTTATTATCAGCGTCGCTATTGCCGGGGTCGTGGGTGCGTTTGCGCTTATCTCCGGGCGTAGTGCGGATCCATTGAATCAGACGCGGGCGGTTGCACTCGCACAGATATACATGGACGAAATTCTCAGCCGACGGTATGACGAAAACACACCCGTAGGTGGGTTCCCCCGAGAGCCGGGTTGCACCATAAACACTGAAGAGGACAGTCGCGCTGATTACGACGACGTTGATGACTATAACGAGATTACCGCAGCGGTCCCGGAGAATGCAGAAGGCACCGGCCTGGCCGCGGATTACGCCGGCTTTCAGGTGTCAGTTGCCATAGAGTGCGCCGGCGATGAAATCGGGCTGGCGGACGATGAAGCCAAACGCATCGATTTGACGATTACAGATCCCAGCGGTCAGGGCTACGATTTCTCCGCATACAGGGCGAATTACTGATGCCTCGCCAGTCTGGATACACATTGATTGAGCTGATCATGGTGATTGTGCTGCTGAGTATCGTGGCCACGGTGTCAGTGCGGTTTGTCGGCCTGTCGACCCAGGGTGCACTGGATACCAGCGCCCGTCAGTTGCGAGCGCTTCAGTCCGTGGTGATCAGCGAACAGCTGACTCGCGACTTGCGGGAGGCCTTTCCGTTGTCGGTTCGAAGTACCGGCTCCTGCATTGAGTGGTTGCCCATGGAAGCGGGAACCAATTACCTCAACCTACCGACCACTGACGTGAGCCAAATCGAGATTGCTGAGTTTGCTCAGCCACTCTCTGCCAGCAACAGACGCGTGGTTATTTATGGTTACGGGACCACGACGGGGGATATCTATACTGGCGCCAATCCCGGCCCGGTATCCTCACTGATCTCTAGCATTAACAATACGGCTGTCCCGGGCTCGCCGGCCACCATAAGCCTGTCGGCCAGCCATCGTTTTAATTCAACCTCGCCAGCGCGGCGCCTGTTCCTCGTGGGCGAGCCGGTGAGTATTTGTCAGAGCGGCCGCTTTCTGTATCGCTATAGCGGGTATGCGCCGGCGTCCACTCAGCCTGATCCTCCGACGGTTACACCGGAAGTACTGGCGGCCAGCGTAACCGGAACTGTCGATTTCCGGTTCCTGCCTGCAACCCTGCAACGGGCAGCGGTGGTTCAGTTTACGTTTGATCTTGTAAGCGCCGATGGCAGCGAAACCACAACCGTCAGCCAGGAGGTCCAGATCCGCAATGTACCCTGACCGATACTGGAACCGACAGCGTGGTGCCGGGTTGCCAATCGCCCTCTTTATCATCACCGTTTTGGCTTTGATTGTGACCAGCATGGCGCAGCAGCAGGAAAGTACCGGTGCGGCTGTCAGCCAGCAGATCTTGTCCCAGCGCGCGTTCTATGCGGCGGAAAGCGGAGCGCAGGTAGCGGTCACCGAGGCACTTTATGGCAGTGGCTGTGGGTCAGTGCCGACGACTCTGAGTTTTTCAGAGAGTGGCCTCAATGGCTGTAGCGCCAGTCTCCGTTGCTCACTTGTGCAGGCGGATATTGAAGGTGATGCCGCTGACGAAGATGTTTATACCCTGGTCAGTACCGGACAATGTGGCGCTGGCACCGAGCAGGCCACGCGAGAGATTGAGGTGCGTGTGCGATGAAGGTATCAGGTTTCTGGTTTGCGCTTTTTGTGTGTGTTGCTGTTGCCCCCGCGCACGGTGCGATTACCGTCTCCGCGAATGGTGACTCGAATGGACCGGTGACGGTAGACGTAGGCGATTCTGTCTCCATTGAGGTTGTGGTAACTAATTGCACAAACGTGCAGGGCAATAACTCAGCTTGGCGTGACAACTGGGTGAATGCCGGTAATCCGGAGGAAGAAATATATGCCACCAGTCCTTGCACGGTGCCATCACTGAATCGAACGACTAGTTTTGATACGCCGGGCACTTACACGGTAGCGTTTTTCTCTGAGTACTGCCGAAACTATCGGAGTAGCGGCCAGTGCAACCCCCGATGGATCGAAGATCAACGTGGCAGTATTGAGATTCTCGTGCAGGACCCGAATGCACTCACCTGCTTCAACGACGATTACACCAGCGGACAACTCAATGAGGACGACTGGGTAACCTCCGTTTCATTGGGAAGCTTTACCCCACAGATTGTTAACGGCCGGCTCCGCATGACAGAAGCTCGCGGCAACCAGGCAACGGCCGCCACGTTACAGCGGGAAATTCCTGGTGCTGAAAACCTTGTTGTTCTGGAGTTTAACTATTATGCATACGGGGGCAGTGGCGCAGACGGCCTTGCCATTGCGTTGTCGGATTCGGTTGTAACTCCACAGCCTGGTAGTTACGGGGGGTCTCTTGGCTACGCACAGCGTAATAATGGCGACCCCGGGTTTTCAGGTGGCTGGCTGGGTATAGGTTTGGATGAATACGGCAACTTTTCCAATAGCAACGAAGGGCGACAGGGTGGACGAAATGGACGGACACTGGATTCAGTCGCCATTCGTGGCGCGGCTCCCAATTATCGTTTCATGCGGGCCACTGATCGCTTGACACCTGGCATTGACACGCCGAACACCAATAACCCGGACGCCCAGCGCTATCGCATCATTATTGACTCCAGGGAATCCGGAGAAGCCATTGTGTCGGTAGAGCGGGACCTGACCGGTACCGGCAACAACTACGACATGCTAATCCGACCGTTCAATGCGTTGAACGAGCCAGGGCAGCCGGCGGTGCCGGAGAACTTCCTGCTGTCGCTGACGGGCTCCACCGGCGGGGCAACCAACATCCATGAGCTCGACCAGTTTCAGCTATGTGCGCTCAAGCTTAATCCGGTGGGTGAGCAAGTGGATCATTTCGAAATCCGCCATGATGGGGTGGCGCTTACGTGCCAGCCTGAAACGGTCACCGTCCGCGCCTGCGCCAATGCCAGTTGCGATCAACTGTTCACTGATCCGGTTGAGGCAACTCTCGAGCCTCTGGACGGCTGGCAGGGCGGTAACGTTGTCAGTTTTTCCGGGGGGACCGGGGAGGCAATCCTGGCAAATAGAGTTGCTGGCGTCGTTGAGCTGGACGTTATTGGTTCCCGCCCCTCTACACGCCCCCAAGCGGTGACGCTGTGTCAGGTAGGTGCAGGCAATCTGTCGGCGGCGAATTGTGAGATCGAGTTTTTTGACTCGGGGCTGGCCTTCGAGATACCGAGCCTGACTTCCCACCGCCCATCCGGCCCCATTGAAGTGCAGGCGGTGCAGCGGGACAACGTAACCCAAGCCTGCGTGCCCGCGTTTGAGAACGTTGAGAAGCCGGTTCGTTTCTGGTCAACCTACGTAGACCCTGGCCCTAATGGTCGCCCTGTCAGCCGTGCCCTTTCTGTGGATGGTGGCGATATCAGTGGTGACGGTAGCAATCCTACGGTACTTGATCTGGATTTTGGCGCTGATGGCATTGCGGAAATCGATGTTCGATATCCTGATGCCGGTAATATGCAACTGAACGCCGAGTATCGCGGTTCTGCGGCAACGGACGACGAGGGTCTGGTGATGCCCGGTTCGGACCAGTTTGTCAGTGTGCCGGCGGGCTTGTGCGTTCGCACAGGCGGCGAATGTGCGGCAGGTGATGCCTCCTGCCCCTTGTTCGTAAAAGCTGAGGAAGACTTCAACCTGTCGATAACGGCCGTCGGCTGGCAAAGAGATGGTGACAGTAACCTCTGCGAGGGCAACTCGGTAACGCCCAATTTCCGTCTGCTGAACATTCCCCTGTCGTCGGAGGTTGTTGCTCCTTCGGAGGGCGATGATGGTGTGGTCACGCCGTCTAGCTATTCTCACACTCGTTCGGCGGATGCCACTGAGACAGTCAGTGCCAATGTGTCGGAAGTGGGCGTGTTTCGGTTCAAGGCAGCCCCTGACACGGGCACTTATCTGGGCCTGACGGCGCCGGGGGGGAGCAGTGAGCCAACCGGTCGTTTTTACCCTGACCGTTTTGAGGTGACCGTGGATCCGGGCGAACTGGAAGCGGAATGTACAGTGGCAACGTCGTTTTCTTACATCGGTCTGGACATGGCGTGGGAACTGGTTCCGAGTCTGACGATTGAACCGGTATCCGTTGAAGGGAATCGGACGCTGAACTACACAGAGCTGGGTTTTCAACGGCTTTCCACCGCAGGAATCAGTCGAACAGCACCTGCGGCTGATTCCAGTGTGTTGAACCGCGATGGTAGTCCGCTGGCGGTCACTGTCGTTTCGGGGGGCGGAACGTTAAGGGTTGATGAACCTGACCCTGGCCTGTTGCAGTTTGACTATGCCAGTGATGACACGGTCACCTACAATAAGGTCCCGGAAGCTCGCGTTCCCTTGTTTGACCCCGCTTTGGAATACAGTGTTACTGATATCGTGGATTCGGACGGAGTGGTTGGCGCTGGCGCCCCCTACCTCTTTACACCGGCCGCGAATTTCGACGTGCGCTACGGGCGCCTGTCTATGGAAAACGTGTCTGGTCCGGAGAACATTGACGAACTGCCGATGCCCTTCCACGTGGAATACTGGAATGGCTCCCGATTTGTGGTAAACACGGCTGACAGTTGCACGGGCTGGGCCACAGACAATATCGGTGGCACCGCGGCACACCATACCCTGGCTTCAGATTCCGGTACTTTCAATGCTGGAGAGGCTGGCCCGCTCCGGCTGGCGCCGGCGGGTTCGCAGGGAACAGACACACTGACGTGGGCCATAGCTGACTGGCTAAGGGACGACTTCAACGGTGATGGCTCACTTGAGGATCCTTCAGCCCTGGCGACCTTCGGCGTCTACCGTGGCCACGACCGGGTGATCTACTGGCAAGAAAAATAGCGGAAGGGGAGCGCTTAGTCCTCCTCCCCCTCCGGATGATCCATTCCGAGCTCATTGATCTTCCGCGTCAGGGTATTCCGCCCCCAGCCCAGAAGTATGGAGGCATCACGCCGGCGCCCACCGGTGTGCTTCAACGCGGTCTCAATCATGATGCGTTCAAACTCCGGCACGGCGGTATCCAGAATGCCTTTGTGGCCGCGTTTGAGTTCCTGTTCCGACCAGTTGCGCAGGCCTTCCTGCCAGGTCTGGCCAGTTGCGGGAGCCTCTGCCTGTTGAACGAGCTCCGGCGGCAGGTCATCGATGTGAACCTCGCGCCCACTGGCCATCACTGTCAGCCAGCGGCAGGTGTTCTCAAGTTGGCGGACGTTGCCGGGCCAGGGCAGGGTGGTGAGGTATTCCTCGGCTTCCGGGCGCAGTATTTTGGTTTCCACTGCCAGTTCCCGGGCTGCACTCTTGAGGCTGTCTCTTATACACATCTGACGCTGCCGACGAATAGAGAGG
>OJBS01000162.1_pt1 | contig 25818 bp, 20 predicted proteins | sample 1590941 | NCBI WGS metagenome assembly OJBS01 (sample SAMN05416785, study PRJEB24817) | seawater metagenome | isolation source: Sea water | place: Canada:Atlantic | collected 2013-11
GCAGCGTCAGATGTGTATAAGAGACAGCGGTGACCATTTCCACCAGGATACAGGTCAGTGCGAAGACCTCGGAAGCGACGCTCGCGGGCCCGCCCATCAGCACTTCGTCCGCCAAATAAGGTGCGGTTCCCACGGTTTCGTTCGCCGCTCGCCCGTGCTCAATCGCCAAGCCAAAGTCGACCAGCCGGGGTCCTTGGGCATCCACGAGCACATGCAAGGGCTTCAAGTCCCGATGTAGCAACCCATGACGGTGAATCTGGTGGACGCCGCGACACAACTGTTCGAACAGCGCGAGCTTGGCATCCAAGTCGACCGACGACATCCACGTGCGCAGTGGAACTCCAGCGACCAGTTCCATGGCGATGTACGCGCCACCGGGTATCGATTCAACAACGTAGACCTCGGGAATCGACGGGTGACGTGCATCGACCAAGGCCTGGGCTTCGGCCAGCCCGTCTCCATCGACGAACTTCAGCGCAACCGAGCGCCGGGGACTGTGTTGGATGGCATGGTACACCTCGCCCATGGCACCTCGGCCAATCAGCTCTTGCAGCTCAAAACCCGCAGGCGACGCCGGCATCGCGACTTGTTCTGGGCTCACCAGAGCCGTCACTGCCGCTGTGAAGTCGTCGGGCTCGAGCTCCAACGATGACGCGTCGTCGTCTAATAGAAGACGAACCTCTCGTGCGACGTCGTCGGACTCTTGCTGCAACCGACGCACAACCGTCTCAGCGTCGGCGTCTAGGAGGTCCGCGAATACAGCCAAGACGATTTCAGGATGAGGTCGAGGCTCGGGCATCGGACCTGCTATCGTTGCACCATGCACTCCAACAACACGATGCTACCGGCTTCGGACAATACGCTAGTGCCTGCTGTGTACCGCGCTCTGCAGAAGCGGGCGGCTGTGATTTTGGGGGCTGGAGGCGCAAGCCTATCCCCGCAGTCACTGGTTCATGATGTGCTGCTGAAGCTCTACACCTCCGACAGCAGTGCATGGCGGGACGAGCGACACTTTCGCGCCGTGGCTGCGGTGGCTATGCGGCAGATTCTCATCGACCGCGCGCGACGTAAGGCCACCCTCAAGCATAGCTCCAACGGCGCCCACCTGAGCCTGACTGGGATTGGTGAAAGTCACGATCCTGTCGACGGGTTAGCACTGGCCGGTGCCCTCGAGTCTCTGGAGGCTTCCCGCTCCAGGGCTGCACGGGTAGTCGAGTTGCGCCTGTTCGGTGGCCTGGACCTACAAGAAGTCGCCGACGAGATGGACGTGTCCTTGTCGACGGTCAAACGTGAGTGGCGTGTCGGCCAGGCTTGGCTGCGCACTCGGCTTTCTGGCCTTTGAGACGGGCCCGGAGTGCCTCCTACAGCTCGTGCCCAACGAACACCGCGATGCTTGGATGCGCGTCTACACGGCGCAACGCACTGTGTCCCTACACAATCACGCCGCTGGAGACCGTGGAGTGTGCTGCTGTGGCGGGTCTTCGACGTTAACGGCGTGGTGTGTCCGACGTGCGGGAGGGGGATGGCGCTGCGCGCGGTGGTTCGGTCGAGCGGTCGGCCCGAGGCCCGCCTGACAGTGGGATGGATGTGGCCTGAGTCTGAAGCGCAGTGGGGGAACACAACAGTCGGGGAGAGGTGCGTCTTTGACGGCGGGGCCCACCGTAAACGCTCGTTTTCGCCCGGTGTGCAAGGTGCGCGAGGGACTCAGTCGAAAACGATGCGGGCGCTAGGCCGCGGTGGTGTTGTTCGGGGCTGACACGTAGACTTCGGGAGTGCCTCATGTTCGCTTTCCTTCTGGATTTACCGCTTCTACGTTCGTTAGGTATCTGACGCGAGGCGGTACCCTTGATCTGCCCGATTGCGGCCAGGTCTGGCTCTTCTCATCGGCGTCTTGTCGCCAGGGGGGGTACAGTCTGATTCTGGCCGGCCGCCCTTGCCCGGCCCCGAGATCTGTTCCCCGAGGACCTCCATGCCAACCGTCTCCTGGCTCGCCCCCGCCCTCCTAGGCAGCGCCATCCTTGCGCTCTCCACTCCCGCCTTCGCATGCGGTGAGGGTGGTGAGACAAACCCCGCTATTTGCGCGATTTTGTGCGCCAATGGCTTCGACGACGACGGCGACGGCTACACGGATGGATACGATTCCGAGTGCACCGATCTGTCGACCCCGGAGTGCACCGAGTTCACGGGGACGGACCCCGCATTCTCCATGACGCGCGAGCAGCGGAGCACGGGGTCCTACGACGCGCGCCACCAGGTCGCCGCGGCAGACCTCGATCAAGACGGTGTTGTCGAGCTCGTGATCGGCCGAGGTGGTCAGTCGACGGAGCTCTCGGTCATCAACGCCCAGACCATGGAGGAGGAGTCGCGCATTCCTTTCGCGAGTGGTTCCTGGCAGACCTTCGACCCGGGGCCCTCCCTTGGACAGCTCGACGACGGCTCCCTCGAGGTCGCGTGGATTTCGGGCAATGGCTCTAGTGACTTCCGACTCCAGGTGGCCCGCTTGGAAGGTGACGAGTGGGTAGTTGCGATGAGCGGCAACATCCGGACTCTGGCTCCAGGGGCGGTGATCAACGACAACAACACCCGCGGCTGGGCCGTCAGCATGGCGGATGTGGACCAGGACGGTGACCCCGAGCTCGTTGCTGGCAACACCGTGTGGTCGTACAATTCGGACGACCACACCATCGAGCTGCTGCTCGACGGGAGCTTGGCCCCCGGCTCCGTGTGCCAGGGCAACAACGCCAGCTTCACCGGCTACCGCGCTGGAATGACTGTAGCGATGGACATTCTCCCGGACCCGGGCCTCGAAATCGCTGCGGGCTACCAGGTGTACGTGATCGACACGACCGGCGATTCGTGGACGTCCACGGTGGTCAGCTCTCCGGTCACCCGGAGAGACGGATTCACCTCCGTCGCCGATATGGACCTGGATGGGGACCTCGACGTGGTCGTGGCCACAGACCAGGGCATGTATGTGTGGGACCCCACCGAGCAGGTCGAGCTTGCCTGGTGGCCAGACAATACCGGAACGTTTCACGGACGCCCTGTAATCGGCGAGTTCTACGACGCAGACCTCGCGGATGACGGTTTGGTCAACGGCAGCACGCCAAACTACCCGGACACCCTGTACGTGCGCGCGGGCGAGCTCCTCGCCTACAGCCTCACCGACACCACTACCTTCACATGGCGCCTCGGCACGAACGATGGCTCGGGTGCGACCAAGGCGGTCGTACACGACCTCAACGGCGATGGCATTGCCGAGATTATCTACCGCGACGAGAACACGTTCCGAGTGATGTACGGCGGTCCGATGGCCAACGCGCCGTCGCAGGTGAACACTTCAAATCGCAACTACGCGTCTACGGCCTGTCGGTCGAGCACCCGACTAGAGGGGCCAATCGTCCTGGATGCAGACAGCGACGGCCAGTCCGAGGTGGTGCTGACCTGTGATGGTCGCCTAGACCGATTCGGCTCCGCTGGCGCGCCGTGGACGCCCTCGCGGTCGGTGTGGAACCAGTACTATTACCATGTCACGAACATCGAAGATGACGGGTCCATCCCGGCGAATCCCCAACCGATTAACGCCGAGTTCCCCCAGGGTAGTGGTCGCTATCCACTCAACGTGGGCATGCAGCAGTTCAACGTAGATTCGGTGCTCACAGCGCCGGGTGAGAGCCCAGCCGGCAACTTCGCGGTTACCATCACCGAGGTCACCCCTGTCGGAGAGTGCGGCTCTGGCTCTGCCCGAATTGACATTGCGTTTCGTGTCGAGAACACCGGCGACATCGTGGCCACCGCCGCTATGCCCGTCGCCTTCTACGACGGCGACCCAGCCGCTGGCGGCGTCCTACTCGGCACCCAAATCATTGGCTCCCCGGTCGCTCCCGGCGAGGCGGGCTTTGGCACCTTCGGGATGGCCGAGCCGGCGGACCCCTTCGATCTGTACGCAGTGGCCAACGACGACGGCACGGATCCAGCGAACGCCCCTGCCACCGTGGAATACGAGTGTGACCCTACAGACAATGTGACCATCCGCGAGAACATTGTTTGTAGGCCGGATGAAGACCGCGACGGCGTACCCGATGACGTCGAAATCCTCGCAGGATGGCTACCGAACGACCCCGACACGGACAACGACGGCCTGTGTGACGGGCCCCGGTCTGTTGAGGATGTGTGCGTAGGCGGCGAAGACCTGAACACGAACGGAATCGTGGACCCAGGCGAGTCCGACCCTGCCCTTAATGACACCGACAATGACGGCATCTTAGATGGTGTTGAAGTCCTCTCAGACAACGAGACTGACCCGACTAATCCAGACTCGGACGAAGATGGTCTGTGCGACGGTGCAGGAGTGGGGGACGGCGTGTGTGCCGGTGGTGACCAAGGCGAAGACCGCGATGGCAACGGCGTCGTAGGCGACGGAGAGACCAATCCCAACGACACAGACAGCGACGACGACGGCCTGACCGACGGCGCTGAAGTTGCTGGACCCAACCCGACTGATCCCCTCAACACTGACACCGATGGCGACGGCCTGTGCGATGGCCTGCCCTACTGGGACCTCGACACGTGTGTGGGAGGCGAAGACGCCGACCGTGATGGCACCGTAGGGGACGACGAGACGGACCCTGCCAAGGCCGACACCGATGATGGCGGCGTAGACGACGACCAGGAGTTGGCCGACCAAACGGACCCCAGAATCCCTTGGGATGACATCGGCGCAGACTACGACGGTGACGGCATCCTCAATGAGGTTGAGATTGCTGCCGGGCTGCCGGCAGACGACCCAGATGCAGACGGCGACGGCCTGTGCGACGGAACCGGAACCGTCGAAGGCGTGTGCGAATCAGGGGAAGACCTGAACAATAACGGCATCGTCGACGATGGTGAGAGTGACCCCAGGGACGGCGACAGTGATGGCGACGGCGTGTCAGACGGCATCGAAGCCTTCTCAGACACTGGGATTCTCGACCCCGACTCGGACGGCGATGGCCTGTGTGACGGCTCGGGCAGCGTCGAAGGCGTGTGCGTCTCCGGTGAGGACCTCAACGATAACGGCATCGTGGACCCAGGCGAGACCGACCCCATGGTGCTTGACACCGACAACGATGGCCTAGCGGACGGGGTCGAAGTGCTCTCGGATGAACCGACCAGCGCCACGAACGCAGACTCGGACAATGACGGCCTGTGCGACGGACCCGGCGCCGGAGACACCGTGTGCGTGGGTGGTGAGTTGGGTGAAGATGCCAACGCCAATGGCGTGGTTGACGAAGGCGAGACGAGCGCCAGCAATGACGACTCGGACAACGATGGTCTGACCGATGGCAACGAGGTCCTCGGGGCCAATCCGACCAATCCTATCCAAGCAGATTCGGACAACGACGGACTGTGCGACGGGCCAGGCGAGGGCGATGACTCGTGTACAGGCGGAGATGTAGGGGAGGACCAGAACGCGAACGGCGAAGTGGATCCCGGCGAGACCGACCCCACAGACGAAGACAGCGATGACGGCGGCGTGTGGGATGGCGCCGAGGTGCTGGCGGACGACACCAACCCGGCCGACCCCACAGACGATGTGGGCCAGGACTTTGACGGAGACGGCCTTGCGAACGACGTAGAGCTCGCCCGGGGACTCTCTCCCACCAACGCTGACTCGGACGGGGACGGCCTGTGCGATGGCGCCATCACTGTTGCTGAGATCTGTGTTGCCGGCGAAGACTTGAACGGAAACGGCGTGGTGGACGACGGTGAGAGCGACCCGAGCCTAGCGGACACCGACAACGACGGTCTGTTGGACGGCATCGAGGTCCTGACCGCGGGCACGAGTCCAACCAACCCTGACACCGACAACGACGGCCTGTGTGATGGGCCCGGTGCCGGAGATGGCGTGTGCGCCGGTGGCGACTCGGGAGAAGACGACGGCGACGGCGTGGTCGAGACTGGGGAGACCGATCCGAACAATGCCGACTCCGACGACGACGGTATTCTCGATGGCATCGAGGCCATGGGAAACACCGATGCCTTGGACCCGGACTCGGACGGCGATGGTCTGTGTGACGGCACTGGCGCCGGCGACGGCACCTGCACCGGCGGCGACGCGGGTGAAGATCAGGACAACGACGGCGTCGTAGATGCTGGCGAGACCGACCCCATGAACAGGGACACCGACGACGGCGGCGTGGACGACGGAACCGAGGTCCTCACAGATGACACCGACCCGCTGGACGCGTCGGATGACATTGACCAAGACTTCGACAATGACGGCGTCAGTAACGAAGATGAGCTGGCTATGGATACCGACCCCTCCAATCCCGACTCGGACGGCGACGGTCTGCTCGATGGCGAGGAGATCACCGAGGAAACCGACCCGAACGTGGCCGACACGGACGGTGACGGACGCACCGACGGCGAGGAGGTTCTCACCGACAACACCGACCCCTTGGATGCTGACAGTGACGATGACGGCCTGACGGACGGACGGGAGTACGAGGAAGGCACCGACCCGAACGCCTTCGACTCAGATGACGACGGTCTGTCCGATGGACTCGAGCTCGGACTCACCGAGCCCGAAGACCCCGAAGACACGGACATGGACATCTTCGTAGCGGACTCAGACCCGGACTCGACCACCGACCCAATGGACGTGGACACCGATGATGGCGGCATCAGCGACGGCGACGAGGACCGCGATGGCGACGGCGCCGTGGACGAAGACGAGACCAACCCGAACGACGCCACGAGCGAGGCCGAGTGCCTTGAGGACACCGACTGCGACGGGGACGGACTCACCAACGCTGAGGAGCTCGACCTAGGAACGGACATGTTCGACGCCGACACGGATGATGGCGGCGTGTCCGACGGCGACGAGGTGTCCCGTGGGTCCGACCCGCTGGACATGGACGACGACCAGGTCGAAGACGCAGTTGTCGCGGGTGGTTTGGGCTTTGGGTGCAACACCACGGGTGGCGCCGGCGGTCTGATGGGCTTGCTGGCCACAGGTCTGGTGCTGCTTCGTCGTCGTCGCTCGGCACCGGCCGTTGCGGCAGCCGGCCGGTAACGACAACCACAGGCGACGTCGTTCGCGTCAAGAAGCCCCTGCGACCCTCAGAACGTCGTCAGGGTGCCGAGTCGGATGTTCGAGCGCTCGTTCCGACCGGAGTCCGTTCGCGGCGCTGGTTGTCACCGGAGCGGACGTCGGTGTTGGGCATCGTGCGCACCGACGCCCTGCCTTCGGGAGTGCCTAGTGTTCCCTATCCTTGGCAAACCGGTGTCAGACAGGCAATCGTCTCACCGCCAGCGTCAGGGCCGGGGTGGATTCGGGTAGCCATTCTGGTTCCCCATCGCCCCGAGTATGTGGACCGTGTTGAGCTGGTGTTGGAACACGCCGCGTGGGCCTCGTTGAGGTCTTAGGGGCGCTCAGCCGGCACGTACTCTGCAGCTTCTGCGGCCTCTGCAGCTTCTGCGGCCTCTGCAGCTTCTGCGGCCTCTGCAGCTTCTGCGGATTCTTCTTCCGTTGGAGGCCTGGTATCGACTTCCGCTTGTCCGAAGAGTGCATCCCAGATCCGCTCAACCATCTCGGTCAGCCCGGTTTGCTGGTCGTCCAGGTCATCGACGCGGGATGAAAGGTAGCCCAGAGTAACGAGATCGGCGTCGTCGTCGGCGAGGATATAGCCGAGTGACTCCACCTGGGCGGAGAGTTGGTCCATGTCGTCCGCAAGGACAATATGCCCGACTTGTAGCTCCTCAATCGATGTCTGCATGCCGGATTGCTGACCGCCAACGACCTCCACACGCGCGCTGAGGTATCCGAGCTCGTCGAGTAGGAAGTCGCTGTCGTCGTTGGCGATGACATAGCCAAGTGACTCCACCTGGGCGGAGAGCTGGTCCATGTCATCCAGGACCGTAATGAAGCCGGCTTGTAGGCCGGTGACTTTGGTTGTCAGGAAGTCGATGTCGTCAGAGAGGAAGTCCATATCGTCCGCGATGGCGTCGATGCGAAGGTCCAGCGGCACCGTGTCGAAATCGTCAGTCGCGTCGAAGCCAGTGAAGGTGGTCAGGGAGCTGACCTGGGTCTGAACGCCACCGAGGCGCAGCGTGATCTCGCTGGTCCTGACGTTCACGGAGCGGAAGGCCTCCTGGAACTCGCCGTTGGTGCTCCGCAGACCGACCAGAGCATCGCTCTGGGTCTCCTGGAGTTGTGCCAGACTCTCGACGTACCGACGCAGCTCGGCGTTGCTCGCCTCAAGCGCCTCGATGCGGTCGATGGCGGAAGCGAGGTCCGCAGTCAGTGCGTCAGTGGCCCCGGCTACACCGCCACGCTCGCTGGAGAGGTCGGCAGACAGGTCGGTTGGTCCGTCCTGGGTGGCGGGTCCGCAGCCCATTAGGAGAAGGGAGAGGGTGAGTAGCATGGGTATCCCTAGGCAATTGGGTCAACGACAGTCCGGTATAGTGTGGCACAGCGGGAAGGATGAAGACACGTAAGATGTCCGTAGGGGAGTAGATGGAAGGGGAACGAAGCGACGTGGCGCCAAGGATCGGTCCCCTCGCATGGCTGAGTCGCCCAGTGCGCGCCACATGGCTCGTGTGGTTCCGCCGTACCCTCGGCGGCGCTGTCCTCTGGGAAACCTTCCATTCGTACCGGTCCGCTTCGTGGAGCGCGGTTCACATCGACCCGGTCATCCGGGTGCCCATGCCGGGGCTGGAGTTTCTCCAAGTGTCTGGGGGGACGAGCCTTCATGCCGTGTGGTTGGGAATCATGGTCGCGGCAGCGCTGACCCTCGTCGGCCGCGGCGGGCGGTTGGCCCCCGCTGTCATGGCCTTGCTGCTCTTGGTGGACTTCGCCCAGGATGCCTCGCTGTACCTGAACCACCACTACCTGCTGGTGCTCCTGTCTTTGGTCGCCGCCTTCATCCCGACCGTCGGTGCGCGGGGGACAGCACCGTGGAGTGCGCTGTTCTTGGTGCGGTTCCAGATCACAGTCCCCTACGTCTACGCTTCGCTCGCGAAGTTCGACCCCGACTGGCTCACCGGAATTGTGATGAATCAGATGCTGGTCGCCCGGGAGTCCACATTCGGGTGGGCGGTCTCGATGCCGTACCAGGCCGAGGTCATGACCTTGGCCGGTGTGTTTCTCGATGGCCTCGCCCCGCTGATGCTGTGGCGAGGTGTCGGTCGGCGATTCGCCTGGGCTGGTATGTGTGTCTTCCACATCGCGAATAGCGGCCTGTTCAACATCGGCGTCTTTCCCTGGCTGATGCTGCTCATCACCCCAGTCCTACTCCCGGATGACACTCTGCCAAGGCTCCTCGGAGCTCTCCGCAATGGCTCGATGGGGCAGCGGGCGGCCTTGCTGATTCCAGCGGTCGTTCTGGCGGTAGTGGGTGCCCTGTGGCCAGCGAATGCGTCCGTGCTGACCATCGCAGTGTCCGCTTGGGCAGGTGCCATTGGTGGCTATCTCTTCTTGGAACCGTCTCTGGCCGTCGCGGAACCACCCGTCGCCACTGAGTTTCCCCGAACCCATTCCCTTCCATTGGTCGTTCTCGCGGTGTGGGTTGTCACCCAGATTGTGGTTCCGTTTCGGCACCTCGCCATTCCCGGTGACGTCACCTGGACGGAGGAGGGCCACCGGTACTCCTGGCGCATGCTGCTCCGGACCAAGCGCGTGACGAGCGCGTTGATCGAGGTCACCAATCCGGCCACTGGCGACAGCTGGTACCTGGGCCCAAACGACCTCCTGGAGCCTCACCAAGCGACGGACGTGCTGGGCCGCCCTGACCTTGTGGTTGGGTTTGCTCGCGCCATTGCCAAGCAATGGGAGGAGGCTGGCGTCCCAGGCGTGGAGGTCCGACTCCGGGTCCAGGTATCGCTCAACCGGCGCCCACCGGTTCTGATGTACGACCCGTCTGTCGATCTGGCCCATGTCGACGCCAGTGCCCCCGCCTCCTGGATTCAGCCGACACCACGTGAGCGCTGGCTGTAGTGGCTTGTGTCTAGCTGTGAGACGTAGGACATCCTGCGGCCCATCCTAGCTGACATCCAGGGTGCCACCGTGGAAGGAGAGCCCGGCCGAGCGGTGGAGGCCGTCGTCATCGGAGTCGGACGGCCAGCCTGACTGGGCCCTTGGGCTGGGCATGTGCGTCGTGGTACCTTGGGTGACCTTTGTTGTTGAGTTTGGGGGGGGGCGATGCGGTTGTTCTTGATGCTGTTGGTCCCGTCCGTTGCGCTGGCCACGCCAGTATAGGTGCATCATCAGGGGCGCCTGCTCGATCTCGCTGGGGTGCCGCTGAACGGAGAGCGGCAGCTAGATATCGGCATCTTTGCTGATGGAAGTACGGTTACCGCCGAGTGGAGCGAGCTTGTCACAGTGACGCTGCAGGGCGGGTATTACACCGCCGTCCTGGGAGCGGACACGGCCGGGAATCCGCTGGATGACGGCGTGTTTGACGGGTCCGCGCGCTATCTGGGCATCGCCGTGGTGGGCAGCGGGGACATCGGACCCCGGCAGCTGCTCGCGTCGGTTCCGAGCGCTGTGCACGCCACCAGTGTGTCGGGCGGAACGGTCTTGGTCACCGATGCCCAGATCACCGGCAACCTGCGCCTCGGCAGCGCCGCGGGCACTTGTTCTGATGGCTCGTCGGTAGGCTCGATTCTTGGGGGGGCTGTTCGAAGGGTGTACCGCCGCGGGCTGGAATCCGATTGGAGCCACCCCATGGAACTGCTCGGACACGCCCGCCCACCCTGGCTGTCTCAGCTCGAGTGTCTATCCGGACTGCGCTGCGATCAACGACGATCCGCTGTTTACCGGCTCCAGCGGCGAGTACTACATCGACCCGGACGGCGACGTGGCCACCATCGCGCCCTACCAAGTGCACTGCGACATGGTCACCGCTGGCGGCGGGTGGACCCTGGCCGGGATCATCTCTAGCGGGGACGGCATCGCGTCGGCGACGGGGTGCCCGAGCAACATCCACTGGGACTACTCCGACGGGAACTGGACGAACACCGCAACCCTCGCGCCCGGTGTGTTTACGACCACGGAGGACCACAAGTACGCCAGCTGGTCCAACGTGCCGTACACTGACATGCTCATCGAGGAGACTGTGGCTGGGGTGCTCGGCTACAAGGCGTGGGCTGTCGGCGCGAACAGCAGCCTGTCAGGCATGTTCGGCGGCGGGTGCTCGACCCTTGCTTCCACACCACTCGCGAGCGGCGGCACCATCAGCAGCGACAACGCGGCGATCTACACGAACGTACTCAAGCGCAACTGCACGTGCGACCTGGTCAACAACGATGACGTGTGCCGGCTCTGGGGCAACAGCCCTACGAATCCGGATGGGCAGCTGGTCAACGGTGGCTGGGGACTCGGCATCGACGGGGACACCGGTGCCTGTTCCTGGGACTCCGAGGCACGTCCAAGTCGAGGGGGCTGGACTAACCAGTACTATCCGAGCGCGGTGCACTACACGGGCGGACATATGTGGAGCAGCACCCACGAAGATGTGGGTGACTTCGCCGCCCGGATCTACGTGCGCTGAAGCGAAGCACCGTGCGGTCTCGGTACCAGGATGTGTCGCGCAGCCCAGATGACAAGGGCATGGGACGTTTCCGTTCACCGTGCCGTGGTTGACCTAGCTGTTGCCGTGGGTGCTGATGCGCCCGGTGTTGTTCAGGGTCCCGTGTGGTTCCAGGGGCCCGCCATGGCCAGGGAGTTCATCACGCGGGTCTTGGTAGCGGTGTGGTTGCTGCTCGGCACCACCATCTCGTCGTACAGCATCACCAGATTTCCATTGAGGAATGACGTGGCGTCCATGTTCAGGAAGCTCTGCGCGATGAGGGTGGCGGTTGGCGCTGCTCGGGGCTGACAGGGTGACTTTGGGGTGCCTGATGTTTCCTATCCTTCAAAGTCTGGCGGCAGCTCCGAAGGGATGAACGCTAGGTTTCAGGACTTCATTGCCTGCGCAGCGTTGCATGCGGCTCTTGAGGTTCAGGACCGTTGAGGGCCTGGGGTGCTCACGAACCGAGCCAGAAATTCGCGAAAAACGCCGTACATCCTACCGCGTGCTGATACGGCCCGGGCGCTGGAGGGCGGATGGACCTACATGCGCTAATCGCCGAGGATAAGCAGGGTGCGGTCGCCGCGGCCCTGGCGCGTGGCGCCGACGTCGAGGCGCGCAACGCCGACGACGACACACCGCTGTACACCGCGATGCAGGGCGGCTCGCTGCCGATGGTGGAGCTGTTGTTGGCCCACGGAGCCAATCCGAACGCCATCCTGGAGAACCGCTCCACCTGGGACAGAGACCAAGGCCGAATCGAGCGCTGCGCGCGTCAAGGCCAGGACATGAGCTACTTGCGCGGCAAGGCGCTGCACAAGGCATCTCCAAGGACGGTGCTGTCGGCAGCAGTGGCGTTGTGGGTCAATGTAGAGCTTGTGCGGCGACTGCTCGACGCCGGCGCTCGCATCGACGTGGCCGATTCCCGCGGCTGGACCCCTCTTCACTTTGCCGCACGGGGAGGCTCCCAACGTGAAGTCCTGGAGCTGCTCGTAGCTGCCGGAGCCGACCTGGACGCACGCAACCACGACTGCCAAACACCGCTCGCCCTGTGCTGTGTCGAGGGGCGATCGACGCAGACCCAATGCCTGCTGCGTCTTGGTGCAACGCTCGATGAGATCGGCTGGACCGAGCTGCATCTCGGCGCGCTCCGTGACTCGCTGCCCAGCCCGCGCGACCCCAACATTGATCTAGAGGCCCTCGACATGTACGGCCGGACGGCCCTTCACATCGCCATGCAGCACCGCAACCAGACCGCCGTGAACGAGCTGCTCGACCTCGGCGCGAATGCGCGCCTCCCCCATCCACACGACGGCCCCCTACTGCGGATGGCGCTGGCGTTTGCCTCGCGGTCGCTCATTGACCGGCTGCTCCAGCGGGTCGACGTCAATGAGCAGACCCAGAGTTTAGAATGCACCGCACTCATGGCCAACCTCGACAGCGTTGGCCTAGTTCGCCAGCTCCTCGCCGCCGGCGCTGACCCCAATATCCGCAACAGCCAAGGCGAGACTGCGTTTCAGCTCGAGTACCACGCCAACTGGTCCATATTAACGGTCCTACGCCCCGGCTCCGACTGGAGTCCGCTCGACGCAGACGCCCGAGCGAAGCTGCTCGGAGACCCCGAGCAAGAGCTAGTCGCGCCGGAAGACAACACGTTTCGCTGGCGCCTGTACGGACAGGACAACCCCACCGACATGACCAATCCCTGGTGGGTCTCCCTCATCCTGAACCGCGCCGCCGCCTACACTGCCGACGATGCCTTCGCGGACAACGACGGAGGGGACGCGGCGTGGTGTTGTGCACGCTTTGGACAGTCCCTCACCCGCCTTAAGGATGACCGCTTCGTAGAGATCGCAGGCGAGCACGAGGACTGGTACGACTCCAACTTCTGCATCTACAACGACGTCATCGTGCACAACACCGATGGACGGGTCCAGGTCTTTGGCTACCCAACCCACATCTTCCCGCCTACCGATTTTCATTCGGCGACCCTCGTGGGCGCGCACATCTACATCATCGGCAACCTCGGCTATGGCCGCACGCGCGTTGAAGGCTTTACGCCAGTTTTTCGCCTCACTCTCGACACCTGGCAGATGGCGCCGATCCCGTGCACTGGTGAGTGCCCGGGGTGGATTCACAAACACGAGGCCACACTGGTGGACGGGTGCATCCACGTCTCGGGCGGGAAGATCGACACGAAAGAGTCGGAGTCAGAGTTGCAAGACAATGCGCATACCTACAGCCTGGATCTGAGCACGCATCACTGGCAGCGGCTCGGGTGAGCCATGCGTGTCGCTGCGGATGAGGGTCCCAGAGGCATCGACATCGGAGTCGACTCCCGTCCGCACCTGTCCGGTTCGGCTACCGGACCGCCGCCACGCGCTCGCGCAGCGCTTTGAGCATGCCAGCCGGTGTGTCGACCACAGCGCTATTGGCGAGCCACGCCGGCAGGCTGCCGTTCGGCTCGAAGTGAAGCTGCCAGGTGACCTGCGTGCCGCCGTCGACCGCGGTGAAGGTCCAACGGCCCGACGAGGCTTGCACGCGGACCATGCCGTCTTGCTCGGGGTGGCCCGTCGGATCGACGGAGACGTCGAGGGTGGCGCCGCCGTCCGCCTGACTGACCTGGTACCGGTACACCGTGTCCCGCGAGGTAATCGGCCACGGTAGGTCGGTCACGACGTAGTAGGTAAGGACGTCGCCGGTGTGGTCCAGCAAGCGTGCATCGGGTGTGTTCGGGAACCACGCCTCATACTCCTCCACATCCAGGACCACGGCCAGCACCTTGTCCACGGGGCCGTCGACCACCGCTTGGCCCTTAAACTGCTTGTAGCGGCTGCCCTCAAAGTCGGCGGTCCACACCTGGATGCCGTCTTTGTCATGGCGCTCGGTCCAGTCTTGAGCGCTCGCGTGCTGGGCGGTGAGCACACCGAGTGCAAGGAATGCGGTGCGTGTGGCCTTCATGAAACCTCCGGCGGTAGTCGTAACGCCTAGCGTGTTCGAATCTTCCGTCCTTGGGTCTGCCGTGGTCTGACGCGCCAACGGCCGACGGGCGGGGTCGGATGCAAACCCTGTTGGAATCACCCATCCGTTCTACTGTGTTGCCCGAACGGGTTGACCTGCGGGATGCGCAGCTCAGGTGCGTGCACAGCGACCGGGCGCAACGTCATTGTGTTGGGGCACAGGGAGTTGCGTCCGGGAAGCGCGGTGCGTGCATTAGCGGTGCAGCCTGGGTCAACTTGGAGCGCCACCGCTGTAGTATCCTTCGCGCCTGTCGCTACGACAGCCGCAACCGAACAAGGAGCTCCGTGCCGAATCCCGTAGACATCATTGTTGAAGGTGGGATTTTCACCTACGTCGTGCTCTTTGTCGGTCTGATCCACGCCCTTGTCTGGGTTGTTCAGCTCGTAACTGCAAAGCGCGTCAACCTCATGCCGGCCCTGTGGTCCGTACTGCTCTGCACCATCATCGTGGGCCTGCTGGGCACCGTCTCCGGTCTGATTGCGGCTTTTAGGGCCGTGGCCACGGCAACACCAGAGTACAAGCAAGTGATGATGGCGGCGGGCATCTCAGTCGCGCTGTACACCACCTGGTTGAGCCTCGCCGTGGCCTTCTTCGGCGCGCTTGCGAACGGCATCGCCGGCAGTGTCGTGAAGACGCTCCAGCGTCCCGCGGAACGCGCCTAATCCCGAAAGCAGAAATCGAGGCCCTCAAGATTGGGCGTCACGGCGGGGCCTTTCAAGCCGGCCCGTCGTCCGTCTTCGGGGGAGGCGGTGGCTCAGCGGGAATCCGGTCGTACACGTCGTCAACCGCGAGCGAAACCTCAATTGCGCCGAGCTTCACAGCGTCTGTGCGGAGGTGACTGGTGAACAGCCAGCCTAGGTCCGTGCGGCGGTAGTGCTCCAACCGCTCGTCGCTCTGACTCGTGACGAGCAGGATGTGTTGGACGCTGGCAATGCCCATGTAGTGCTGCAGCTTGTTGCCACGGTCGGTGGCTTCCGTGGACGGAGAGAGGACTTGTTCCGGCAGCGCATCTGCCCTCGCTGGCTACCCGACGTTCGGGTCCATTTCCGGGTCTCCAAGAGGCGAGTACTGCATGGCGTAGGGGCATTGTGCCCTTACACATTGGCAACGAGCGCATAAGGGTGGCTACGGAGGCGTGATGCGGAGGTCTGTGGTTGTGTTGCTCATGGTGGGCTGTGGCGGTGAGCCGGGGCCGTGTCCTCCAAGAGCGGACGTGGTGGTGACAGACGAGACCAGCGCGTCTCCAGATGCCATTGACCGCGTGAATACTGCCTTAGACTCGTTTTATGAACTGACGGGCCGGGACAGCCTGTGTCTGGTCGAGGTTGCGCTGGTGGACAGCATCTCGGAGGGATTTCTCGCGTCCACTCGCGGGCGCTATTCCGTGCAACGCTCTGGTGGTCTGATTGAGTTGCTGCCCAGGAATGACGTGGAAGAGGCTCGGATACTGCGGCATGAACTCTGTCATGCCCTGGACTGGACAGAGGAGATTCAGCAGACCCACGCCGACGACCTACTCGCCGTTCTGCCAGACGGCATTGAGGGCTTGTACGATGATGAAGGCACGCTGTGGGAAGCGTATGGCCGTGTGTGTGAGTGGGGACCGCGCCCGCCAGTGGACCGCTGGCTCGATGCGTCGTGTGCAGACCTGACGTTTGGCACACCCGGTGAACGGGTGGATGAACGAGTGACGTGGTCGTCTGTGTTCGATGCCCCGCAAGGTGGCGGGCTGAGCGTGTCGTGGACGACCCTGGAGCTGGACGGCCGCATCGCGTCTGTGTGGAGTGCGGGAGACGCCGTTGTGGTGCTCGAAGAGGGGCCCGATGGCATGGCTCTGCGTTGGCTCAACCGTCTGGATGCGCTCGGGGCCTCGGTGCCGTTGGGAGCGGACCTGGAGAATGTGTGGGTGTGGCCGGGCTCAGATCGTGCGTTGGTCATCGGGAATGCGCCGGATGTGCCCCACGAGCTGGTGCACAGTGACGGCAGGCGCGAATCTGTTGACCTTTCCGGTGCGTATGGGTGGGGCGAGGGCGTGGTTGCGGAGGATCTGGCTGCCGGCCTGCTGGTCGATCCACAGAGCTCGGTTCCGCTACAACACCTGGTGAACCTGGGGAGCGTGCCGGAGGTCGTATTTGCCCCAGACACGGACAGTGTCCGGGCCGGCGTCAACGGCATTGAGTGGTCGTCGTCCAAGACCTGGGTGCTGACCCGTGACGACGATTCCTGGGCTCACAGCCATCATGGTGTGGTCGCTAACGGTGTGGATACGGATGCTGGGCGACTGTTTCGTATGGATGCGGCCGCCTCCGACAACACAGTAGTGCCGCTGCTCGGCCTACTCACTCCCACCGGAGACCTGCTGAGTGCCGGCTGCGACGCGGTGGACGGTTTGCCTGCGTTGTTGGCCGACCTTCCGGTTGTGGTGCGCGTCGAAGGCACCACAGTACATGTGGGCGTTGTGTCTATTGACAGTGAGTACAGGGGGGGACCACCGCGTTGATTTCAAACCGTGTGGTTTGTGCGCCGTTTTCGCGTTGTGGGTGAGTGCGGTGTTCGATGCGCCGAAGCGTCAAGCGGCTACTGCAGGGCGTTCAGATCGTGACGACGTCGGCCACCCTGTTTCGGTCGTGTCTGTCGACATGCATGGATCATAATGGCGGAACGCGAAGCGTCAGGGAACGAACGAACGGCCTGGGCTCGAGCCCGATCCAGTACTACCCCGGCTTGAGCGTGGCGATGGAGCCTGTGCGTCTTGCGGGCTTGGTGAACACTGAATGCGCATTATTATTGGCGAAGTCTGTTTTGGAACCTCTTCGACGACGGAAATGCTCCGCTTTGCCAATCTATTGTTGCATACCCCGCACAGGCCAGATGGTGGTGGTGTGAAGTGAGCATTGGCAAGGTACAACAGTGCGAGTGGGTGGTACTGTACGAGTAGGCCTTGGCTGCTCATTGTTTGCGAGCGGCTCTGCAATTCGAGCGCCGATGCGCTCTGAATGAAGCAGCTGTTGATTGCATTGTAGAATCTGGAAAGGGTACCGCATGAACTTCAACGGCCTGTCCGCCGACCAACGATTGAACGTCTACAATATCTTGTTGGGAGATGCCGACCCAGATGTTTGCATTGGCTCGTGGGAGTGGTCGCCTGTGACGGGTGTTGTGCTCTGGTCCACCCAAGTCTTTCAGATGCTTGGGCTCGACCCACTATCGACCGCAAGCAGCCCAGACTTGTTGAGGTCGATGGTCCACCCGGACGACTCCGAGTACGTGGACCGGATGATTGCGAAAGCAGGGGCGTCAGGAACAGCCCCGCAGATGGAGTATCGAGTCATTGTTCCGGATGGTTCCACTCGGACGCTACGAACGCGGGGCGGCGCACTTCGAGACGAACAGGGTGAGGTGACCCATCTGATGGGCACCGTCATGGACATCACCCCACCGGCGGCCAGTCCGCCAAGGCCGGAGCCCACGTCGTTGCAGATTGTGGAGCGTCGGATTCAACTGCACGAGCCAGAGTGTGGGGGTGGAGGATTTGCCGTCTTCCTTGGTCGGAAGTGCCAGCTATCGCTGCTTCGGTACAGCTTGCTCTCGGTGCTTCTTCAACGGCATCGAAATGAGACTGGCCAGCATCCATCCACCCGCGGATTTGTTCAGTCGGTCGAGCTTATTGCCGAGATGCCATGGGACACGCCACGTCCGTCTGCGGCAAACCTCAAGCAGGTCATTCGGCCCACCCGAGAGCTGTTGAAGGGAACCGGCCTTGCGATTGAATCGAAGCGTGGCCTTGGCTACCGGTTGTGGCATTGTACGCTGGAGACCAGCCCCTGACCGAACCTGAGTGTTCCGCGCAATCGTCGTTGTTGAAACTGCGCTTTTTTATAATGCAACTGGTCTGACGACGATGTGGTGGAAGGCGAGTGTGGCGACCAGCGCTACGACTGTGCGCTGTCCGGATTGTCCGGTCCGTTTCTGCTGGCAGCTACCAGCCTCGCCACAGCTGGTCCCAGAAGGCCAGCTCGTGCTCGGCCCCCGAACGGTAGGTCGTTTCAAGGGCAGCTTCGTCTCCAATCGCTCTGTCGAGTTCGATCTCCATCCACGCGACGGCCTCGGCGAAGGCTGGGTCGGCGTAGGTGTGGATCCAGTCTGCATAGCGGGGTTCACTGGGCAACGGCCCCTCCGCGAGCTCGGCCGCCAGAGTGACGTAGCCGACTCCACATGGGACGAGGCTCGCGACTCCGTGGGCATAGGACCGCTCCGCCTGGGCCTGGAGGAAGCCGGTGTAGGCGGCTGTCGCTGGGGCATCCATCGCGTGGTCGAGGTCGGCTTCGGTCAGGTCAAAGCGTGCAGCGTAGGCTCTGTGTAGCGCCAGCTCCTCGTCACGTGTGAACGTGGCCAGCTCGGCCCAGCGTGCTCCGGCAGCGGCGGTTGGCGCCGTGGTCGCGACCTTCTCCAAGACCTGCACATAGGTCAGTAGGTATCGCCAGTCCTGGACAACCCAGCGGGCGAAGAACTCCAGGGGTAGGCTGCCGTCGCCAATCCCACGCACGAAGGGATGGGCGCGGCAAGCCGCCCTCAGCGGTGCGGCTTGTTGCCTCAGTCGGGCGGAGCGCTCAAGCACGGCGGGCGACGATGGCCACGTAGTCACCGGCGTCATGGCCATCACGGGGCGTCTCGACTCCGTGGGGTGCGTTCACGGGGTGCCGTGTCAGTGTCTGGGCGGTGCGCACAATCTCGAACCCACAGGCCTCAAGGGCAGCGATACGCTCTGCTGTGGTGTGCCACGTGGCTGCCTTCACGAAAGGCATGGGGTAGGCGGCATCTGGCTTGACGCCCTTGAAGACCGGATGGTCCCAGGTTCCGAGCGCGTCGGCGAGGCAGTACAACACTCCGTAGCCGGACTCGCGCGGCACATCGACGACGACCACGTGGCCGCCAGGACGAAGGGCGCGGTGGGCCTTGGCGAAGGCTGTTTGGAGGTCGGGCACGTACGAGGTCGAGCCGTTGTACATCAGGATGTCTACGGTGCCTTCGCCGAGCTCTGCGGCTTCTGCAGTGCCGATGTTCACGGTCATGCCGCGGTCTCGAGCGATTGCCGCCATGCCTTCAGCCGGCTCGATACCGTGCTGAATGTGAATGCCGTGCTCGCGGGCGAGGATGGTCTCGAACAGGCCGGTACCGCAGCCGACCGACAGTGCCTCACCCTTGCCAGGCCATGCGTGGGCGATGAGGCGGACCTCGCTTTCTAGCAGGTCACGGTTGTCTCCGAACCAAGAGTCGTAGTCGTTTGCGAACAGGTCGAAGGCGGTTGAATCGGACATGCGGACCTCATGGTGCGAGTGGGGATGCCGGGCTTCTCTGTGCACCTCGTACCGGACCGAGGGTCCATGTCGAGAGCGCTCCCTACGCCGGTGCCCAGCCCCGCAACGACGGGGCACCCAAGGCCGTGTACTCAAAGCGCATCTGGGCGACGGCGTCGTAGACTGTCTTAGCTGATGACGCGCAGTAAGACGGGCTCTATTCGGTCTCGCAACAAGTCGATGAGCTCGGGGTCCATCGCTTGGTAGTCGTCCGGAATCTCTAGAACCTCGACCTGGGCGTCACGTCCGCCCAGTGGACGGATGCGACGCGCGTGGTCGTGCTCCATGACGAACACAATGTCTGCCCACTCAATGTCTGCTTCGCGCACGCGCCGGCGAGCAGACTTCGAGGTACCCGCTGAGCGCACCTGAACCCGCGGGTCACGGGCGTAGATGCGCTCTGCGGTTGGACTGCGCCACTGGTTGCGAGAACACAGAAACAGCAGTCGTAGAGCGGCCATGGGGCAGACTTACTGGGTGATGACGACTTGGACGCCGTAGTGGTCACTCGGTGGTGCGCTGATGGTCTCGCCACAGGCTGGGACGTCCATGTCCGCGTCCAACACGCGCGTTGCGGTGTACTCGGTGCCTTCTGGCGACTTCACGAACACGTGGTCAATGGCCGCGCCCGTTCCGCTGTTGTTGATCAGCCCGTTGTCCAAGCAGTAGGTGCAGTCGATGTCCGCGTCTGCGTATGGATTGTCCCAGCCGATACTGGCCAACGCGGTGTAGTTTTCGAGCAACTCGGCGTTGTACTCGGTGCCGTCTGGACCGGTGTTGAAGTCGCCCATCCAGATGGACAGGTCGGCGGTTGCTTGCGTGGCGACCCAATCGGTGAGGGTGTTGATCTGTGCAAGCTGCTCAGGTGCCCAGCCGGCTGCCGAACCTGTGTACGGCAGGGCGAGGTCTGCGGTGAGGTGGGTGCAGAAGACGTCTACGGGGTCGCCGTCTACGTCCAAGACCGCGTGAATGGTGCCGCGACGATTGGTTGTGGAGTCGAGGGTGATGGTCTCGCTCGACGTGATGGGGTGTGCAGACAAGATGCCGATTCCGAAGGCGCCGCCGTAGGCGTACTTGGTGTCTTCGGCTTCGCACATGTCGCGAGCGGTGGGCGCGTTTCCGACGTTGGCTTCAAGGCAGCCGATGCACTGGTCGCCAAGGGCAATGAACGGCAGGCCGCAGTTCTGAAGCAGGCAAGTTGCGACTTCGTCAAAGCAACCGTCCGCGCAGTTTTCTTCGTAGCAGGTGAACAGCGGGTCGAGGTCTTCGCCGGCACAACCGATCTCGGTACCGGGGTCTGGGGCGTCGGCCATGAACACCGAGTGTGGGTAGTTGGTCGCGGCAGCGGCTTCAAAGGTAGCAATGTGCTCGGGTAGCCAGACTTCTTGAACGCAGATGACGTCCGCGTCAAGTGCGACGGTGGCGGCAGCAGTGACGTCGGCGCGGTCGCTCGCACCCAGGACGAATCCCTCGGCAAGGCCAGCATTGTAGGTCACAGCAGTGAACGGATCGGTGCCGCCACAGCCAACGAGGAACAGGGCGAGAAGGGCAGAACGCATGGGGAGTCTCCTAGCAGGTGGCGCAGTGTACCCCCAGTTTGACCCTTCGCGTCGTTTACGAACGGAACTGTGCCCGTCGCCAACCATTTCCGGCGACCTCTCGGAGTTGCTTGGCTGCGTGCGTGATGAAGGCTTGCGTGCGGACGGATGTGTGACGGCGCGCTGGTGTCACCAAGTGAACGGGTACGCTCTTAGTCTCGAAGTCAGTGAGTACGCGCACCAACGACCCATCGGCCAGGGCTTCTCCCACCTGGTAGGACAACACTTGTGTGATGCCGAAACCGCGCTGTGCAAGCTCGACGACCGCTTGTGCGTTGTTGACGACCATTCTCGGTTCGATGTTCTGTCTGCCACTGCTGAAGCGCCAGCGCCGCTGATTGGTATGAACCGCGAGGGTGTGTTTCGCGAGGTCGCTTGGCACTTTGAGGGCCGGCGACCCCATCAAATATGAAGGGGAAGCCACACAAACGCGGGTCACGCGGCCAACGCGTGTGGCTCGCTGTGCGCTGTCGGGAAGCTCGCCAATACGTACGGCAATGTCGATGCCCTCTTCAACCAGGTTCGTCACCCTGTCCATCAGCTGTACGTTGGCTTGAACCGAAGGATGTTCGTCGAGAAAGCTCTGTACCACCGGTAGAACGTGCAGTCGGCCGAAGAGCATGGGTGCGGTTAGCTCGATGACCCCGGTGGGAGCTGACGTATCGCCGCGGACGGTGTCCATTGATTGGCGTACGGCATCCAAGATGACTCGGCAGTCCTCTAGATAGCGCTCACCTACTCGGGACAGGGACACGGTTCGCGTTGTTCGAATGAGAAGCTGCGCACCCAAAATGTCTTCGAGGGTTGAGACGGCACGGCTGATGCTTGGACGGGACACGCCACGAAGTCGGGCGGCCTGCGTGAAGCTTCCACAATCGGCAACTGCGACAAAGCTCTCCATGGCCTCAAGGCGGTCCATCGTGGTCTCCAATTGGTTCAGAAATTGAACGAGTGTTGTGCTGATAACTCGTATTGTTGTTCAATGAGTTCGGGCTATTTGATGGGTGTTCAACGAAACGACCGTCTACTTCCATTGGAGATACCTATGAAACTCTACACGTTCCCCCTGTCTGGCCACGCTCACCGCGCGGAACTCTTCTTGTCGTTGGTCGGTGCTGAGCACACGCTTGTTCCCGTCGCTCTGGGGCAGGGTGAGCACAAGCAGCCGGCCTTCCTAGATCTGAACATCTTCGGGCAGGTTCCAGTTCTGGATGACGACGGCACCATCGTCGCCGACTCCAACGCCATCTTGGTGTACGTGGCTCGCAAGCTTGAACGAGAAGATTGGTACCCAACGGATGCCAAGGGTGCAGCCGACGTTCAAAGGTGGCTTTCGGTGGCGGCGGGTTCGCTTGCGTTCGGTCCTGCGGCTGCCCGCTTGGTGACTGTCTTTGGTGCTCCGCTAGACGCTGAAAGTGCGATTGCACGGTCCCACAACCTGTTCGTCACTGTTGAGCAGCACCTTGAAGACCGAACGTGGCTCGCGTCTACAGACCACCCAACCATCGCCGATGTGTCGTGGTTCTCGTACGTCGACAGCGCGCCCGAAGGCAACGTTGACCTAGCGGCCTACCCGCGTATTCGGGCCCTGCTTCAGCGTGTTCGTGAACTGCCTGGATTTGTTCCGTTCCAGCAATCCAAAGCCGGACTTCTCGCCGACTGATTGTCACCAACGTCTCTGGAGGGGTTCATGTCCACTGCTACGCCGCTGTTTCATGCCGGTGAATTGGCGCTGCAAGAGCGGGAGGGGGCTGCACAGCGCATTGGGGCCTTCGCTGCGAGTGCGGTGCGTGACTTCATGCCTGAACAGCACCGGACCTTCTTTGCCCAGCTCCCATTTCTGGTGGCGGGGAGCGTGGATGAAGCGGGCCACCCTTGGGCAACATTGTTGACGGGTGAGCCCGGTTTTACGACGTCGCCGGAGCCGACGCGACTGACCTTCGACCTCACTCCTCGTGACGATGACCCGGCTTGGCGTGGGTTCGACGACGGCAATGCCGTAGGGTTGCTCGGCATTGAGTTGGAGACACGTCGTCGCAATCGCATGAACGGAACGGTGAGGCGGACCCCCACTGGCTTGGATGTCACGGTGGAGCACAGCTACGGCAATTGCCCGCAGTACATCCAGAGACGTGTGGTTGAGCGCATTGCCCCGTCCAAAACACCCGAGCCGGTTTGGTCCAATGGTCTGACGGATACTGCTCGGAAGTGGATTTCTAAGGTGGATACCTTTTACGTCTGCTCGTTCGTGGATCTGCCTACCGGAAGGCAGGTCGACGTGTCACATCGGGGGGGAAAGGCGGGTTTTGTACGAGTAGGTGCAGATGGCGTGCTCACCATCCCGGACTTTTCGGGCAATCTGATGTTCAACACGCTGGGCAACCTGTTGAGCAACCCACGAGCGGGCTTGTTGTTTGTGGACTTTGAGACTGGAGATGTACTTCAGCTCACGGGGTCGACACAGCTCATTCTCGACAGCCCTGAAATCGCTGCCTTCCAAGGTGCGGAGCGATTGTGGACCCTGACACCCACCCAGGTGGTGTTGCGACGAGGAGCATTGGACCTGAGGGCGCGTCCTCTCGATGCCTCCCCGAACAACGCACTCACCGGCAGCTGGCACGACGCCGCCGCTCTTCTTGACGCGGAACTCGTGCGCAATCGTTGGCAGGCCGTTCGCGTGCGACAGGTGGTGGAGGAGAGCGACTCGGTTCGTTCGCTGGTCTTGGAGCCGGTGAACGGCCGCCGATTGGCCCATAAAGCTGGGCAATACTTGCCCATTCGCGTGACGAAACCGGGCGAAGAGTCCGCCGCAGTGCGCACCTACACCTTGTCATCAGCACCTCATGACGACCACTACCGAATCTCAGTGAGGCGCCAAGGAACGGTCTCTCAGTACTTGCATGGCCTGAAGGTCGGCGACACTTTTGAGGCTCGTGGTCCCGCCGGAGCCTTCACGTTGGACGATAACGCGACTCGTCCCTTGGTATTGTTGGCCGCCGGCATTGGCATCACGCCGTTGTTGTCGATGGTTCGGCACGTTGTCTACGAGGGAAAGCGGACTCGGCACACCCGGCCAACCGTGGTGGTGTACGCCGCACGAAACGAGGCTGACCGCGCGTTTGAGGCTGAGTTGACCGCGCTAGAGAAGCGTTCCGAGGGTGCCGTTCGATTGGTTCGTGTGCTCGATGCCCCGTCGCGTCCGCTCGGTGTCAGCCATGACGTGGCTGGGCGTGTGAACGGCGCATTGCTTCAGCGCCTGTTGCCCCTGGGTAGCTACGATTTTTACCTGTGCGGTCCACCTGGCTTCATGACTGCGCTGTACCGTGACCTTCGCGACCTGGATGTCCTCGATGAGCGCATTCACATGGAGGCCTTCGGCCCCGCCTCAGTGGTTCGCGACGTGCCCATCGTCACGCATAAAAATACCGAAGATGCTGCTACTAACGGTGTCGAGGTACTCTTTTCGGATGCCATCGACCCTGTCACTTGGACTCCCGAAGTGCCGTCTCTGCTTGAGCTTGCGGAACGGTCGGGCTTGAGTCCAGCGTTCGGCTGCCGCTCGGGTCGCTGTGGCTCCTGTGTCATGTCAGTCATCAAAGGCCGCGTCACGCACCTGAGCACCCCTGAGTTCCCCGTCTTGGATGACCAAGTCCTCCTGTGCTGCGCTGTCCCCGCCAAGAGCGGTGGTGACCGTTTGGTCATTGCCGACCTACCCACCACCGAATCTGTAGGAGGTATCCATGTCTGACGTCCGCCCACCCTTGCCGCCATTTGATGAAGACTCCGCCTGGGCCAAGGTGCTCGGTGCCGAAGCCGCCTGGAACAGTCGTGACGCTGCTCGTGTAGCCAGTGCGTACTCCATCAACAGCGTCTGGCGGAACCGAGACACCTTCCTCACGGGCCGCGCCGCCATCCAAGAGTTCCTGACTCAGAAGTGGTCCCAGGAGCTCGACTACGCGTTGCGCAAAGACCTGTGGGCGTTCCGGGGCAACCGAATTGCGGTGCGCTTTCAGTACGAGTCGTTGGACGTAGAAGGCCAATGGTGGCGGTCGTATGGCAACGAGAACTGGGAGTTTGATGAACAAGGCCTGATGCGACGTCGTGAAGCCTCCATCAACGACCTACGCATCACCCAAGCCGAACGTCGCATCTTCGGCGCCCGACCCCCACAAGACCAAACCGGAATCCCGCTACAGTAAACGCCCGCTCCGAGAAGCCGTGCCCAAAATCGGGCGCAGCCCGCCGCCTGTCTCTTATACACATCTCCGAGCCCACGAGACTAGGCATGAT
>OJBS01000164.1_pt1 | contig 25483 bp, 34 predicted proteins | sample 1590941 | NCBI WGS metagenome assembly OJBS01 (sample SAMN05416785, study PRJEB24817) | seawater metagenome | isolation source: Sea water | place: Canada:Atlantic | collected 2013-11
GTGGGCTCGGAGATGTGTATAAGAGACAGTATTAGTACTGTAATTAAAAACAAACAAACACTATGTCAAAAGCAAACTACACAAGATTCGATCGCCACGATCACATGAGTTCAGAAACTCGTAACGAAATTTTATCTATTAAAAGAGAATTATCTAGAACTGATATTAAACACGATACCGATCGTTTAGAAAATTGGATGTTCGGTTTATTTGATGGGTACTTATATAATAACTTGATCTTAGAAGCACAGAAGCTTCCAGTAGATTTATACACAAGAGTAAGTGATGTATACTTCATTTGTAAAGATTATCCAGAAGTAGTTTACAGCGCCTAATTGTTAATAACTATCTCAAAATAAGTGATAAAACACTTTTTTATGTCAATCTTTATTCGTATATTAGTACTGTAATTAAAAACAAACAAACACTATGTCAAACATTTTAACATTCGTACTTAGAAACTCTTTAGGAGATTCGACAAATAGCGGTTTAACTTCTAAAGTTAGCCAAGTAGATTTACACTATGGTAATACTGAAGATGCAGCTGTTCTATACGATATCCCAGATGATGAATTGGTTTTAGTAGAAAGACAACTATTCGGAAAGGAAGCATGGTACGCAGTTCCTGCTGGAATTTACAAGAGTAATAAACATTCAATGTTCGGTGGTAACTTTATCCACACTTCAGATTCAAGGTTTCCTGGCAGAGCGCCGATTCCTGTTCACGATAGAATAGAAGCATAATGCATAGTCTATATACAAATCCAAAGGGTACCTCGTGGTACTATCGAGAAATGGGATCTCGCAATAAGAAAACCGGCAAGCTCAGTTACTATAATGTAAAGGTAACTGACTATAAGATCGTTGATTGCGAATGCCCCGCAAGAGAGTTTAGGTCATACTCACCATGTAAGCACATGAAAAGATTACATGAAAAAATTGGCCATAGTTTGTAAGTTTAACAAATAACATGTAATTATACTAATATGGAAGCAATAAAAAAGATACAAGCCCTCTTAGTAGAGGCACAACAAATCGCAAAGGACGAATTTGATTTAGACAACATATTCTATAACGAGAGGTTCATAGAGATGTTTATGGCAAATCATTTAGGTCACGAGTATGGTAACAATACTCAAGGTGGAGACGCATTAGATGAATCTGGAACGCCTACAGAATACAAGGCAATTAATATGAGAAACAAGGGCAAGTCCGGAACCTTTCAATTTCACTGGTTATCAGAGAACAAGATTGAAAAATACGCACAGACTAATAATATGTACTTTGCTGTTAGAGATGGAGTAACTATCCAAAAGATCTACGAAGTACCAACTAATATTATCATGCCAGTTTTAGAGGCTAAGGCAACTGGAGGTAAATCAATTAATGGTCATGCTGGATTTAATGAAAAGAAATTAATAGAAACGTTTAACGCAAAACTAGTATATGACAGTGAAAAAGAATACTGTTATTATTCTGGTCTAACATCACCTGCAGCTTATGAGTAAAAGACAAACACCAGTCGCATTGTTAATAGAGGCAATGCAAGAAGAATTAGAAAGTAGTCCAAAAGAAGTTTGGCAAGGTATGGAATATGCAATCGCAATTGCTAAAACATTCTTAGACGAAGAAAAGAAAATCATGTGTGATTTTGCAAATGATTGGGCAGACGCAAGAGAAGAATCAGATAGAATCCGCAAAATAGAGGAAGACGAATTCAATGACTCTTTAGGCAGATTCAAACCATAAACAATTAATAACTTTAAACTATAATAACTGTATAACCTAAATAAATTAAATATGACATTAAAAGATCTTAAGACCTTTGCGGAGGCACAATCAAACAAATACCCAAACCACGATGATACAATCAGAGACCTTTTCTTTTTAGCAATCTCTGAAGTAGAAGACGGACAACCAGAAACTCATGAAGTTGAACTAGCAATTGAATCAATTAAACAATTAGTAGAAAGTGAGTAGGCAGTTTACATGGTGGCGCAGATTCTGGGGAGTACGTAAAATCCCTAAGCAATATCTCTTTAAAGGAGCTAGTGAACTCTTACAACGAATTGAGTTCGGAGAATTTGAAGTTAATAACTTAGGAAGAGAGGTACGCCTAGAAGATGCAATACATGAAGCTGAAATTAAAAAAATTAAGAAGGAATCTCCATGGCTTAAAGACGATACGTTAGAAGAGGCTATTAGAGAATCTAGGAAAGCAATGAATAAGCGTAAGGATAAAATGATGGAGGCTCATTTAAAAGCAGAGTTCTTATTATTACGAGATATTAAAATTAAACTAGCAGAAGAGTTTAAATTAGATCCTACACTTATTGAAGATGAAATGGAAGAGTTTGATGGAACTACTAGAGAATTATATTTCCATATTAAGTCAATTGCATTCGATAAAAAAATTGATGCAGATAGACAGCCAAGATTAATCCCGGAACAACCAAGACATATACTTAAACCTAAAGAGAGGAAATATGAAAAGCTTTGGATGGGATTAATAAAGAAACACAAGTGGCAAGACTTTTTAAACTGGAACAATTACCAATAACCAACTATAACAAACAAGCAATCAAATATGTCGTACGTTTTATATTATCTACTAGCCGGAATCATTTTTAATCTTATATGGGATCTTATGACCACATGGATTGCCAAAGAAGAAATTAGATTAGACGTAAGTGAAAGAATATTCCACTTAATTGTATGGCCAATTACTACTATCATGTTTCTTTACGCTTTAACAAAATCATTCATTAATCAAATTCGCGGAAATGACAAAGACTAATTACGGATATTGTTGCATTAATATGGAACTTAGAGAGCAGAAACCTTCAGTTACTACAAATCGCAGTATGATTAAAAGAACGTTTGTAGCTAAGGGTATGGATTATGCATCGGAGCTTATTGTAGAAAATGTAAAAGACTTACGCACTATTATTAAATGGAATGAGGCTAACGGTCTTAAACTATATCGCATGTCTTCTGATATTATGCCATGGATGTCTGAGTATAATATATCTGATCTTAAAGACTTTAAAACTATCAAAGCAATCTTAGAAGATTGTGGAGATCTAGCTAGAGAATACGGCCAAAGAATTACTTTTCACCCTGGTCCATTTGATGTTCTTGCGTCTAAGAATCCAAACGTAGTTACTAAGTCTATTAAGGATCTTAACAAGCACGGTGAAATCATGGACATCATGGGGTTACCACGTACTCCGTATGCTGCTATTAACATTCATGTCAATACTACACAAGGTGGTAAAGAAGAATGTATGCAGAGGTTCGTAGATGCTTTTCATGAATTAGATGCTTCGGTTCGTAAAAGACTTGTTGTTGAAAATGACGACAAGCAAAAGCAATATGCGACAGAAGATCTTTACATGGGTATTTACAATAAGATTGGTATTCCTATTACATTCGATTACCATCACCACTGGTGCCATCCAGGTGAATTGACACAGGAAGAAGCTCTTAAGTTGGCTTCAACTACATGGGGTGATGTAAAACAACTATGCCACTACTCTTCTTGTAAACAAATACACGAAGACGCGACAGTAATGGCAAGGGCTCACGCCGATTACATATATGAATTTATCGATGACTATGGTCTTAAGCTAGATATTGAATTAGAAGCTAAAGCTAAGGATCGCGCAGTTCAAAAATATGTGAAACAATTCGCAACACAACTAGTATAAACATTAAATAATTATCTCATGACAAAGTTTTTAAACAAAGCAAAAACATTTCTTAACCTATTATCAAACCAATGGTTTTACCTAATTGGAATATTATGGATGTTCGCATCTTTCCTTTATATCGGTAAACCTCATTTTTGGATTGTATTAGGATTCGGAATAATTTTCACAGGAGTACAAAACATTATCAATGAAATTAAATCAAACACTGAACTATAATATGGATTTAAAAGTAGACGCTCTTAGAGCAAAGTACCAGTACGAAAAACTGGAAGCAATTGCAACCCTTGAAGTATACGTAAAAAACTCAGTAGGAATCGGTGAACATCCGCAAGTAATCGAGGAAATGGCTAAACTTGTAGAACAAGTAGCTAATGCCAACGACTGTTTAGCAACATTAGATGAAATCTTTGTTCGAACACCAGATGGCGAGAGTACCGTAGGTCAAGATGGCTCCGTAAACAGTTAATTTATTTAGGCTAGACTAGAAAAACTAAAGGAGCAAAGAGGGGAGCATAACAGCTCCTCTTTTTTTGTGATATATAATAGATGAGACACTTCAAAACTTTTGAGAACTTTGTAGGAGAAGGGAGATCCGCATACGATGGATTAGCTTCTAAACTTGTAAAGGCTACGTTTAATAAATGGGTACATGGTTACTCTGGTGGCAATGCGGAAATTAACTTTAGCGAACAAATAGAAGAACGTGGTTTAGAGTTTGATCTTGATGCTACTATTCATATTGATAAGAAGTTTAAAGGTTTTGAAGTTCTAGGTAGTACTGGTGCAGATGGCAGAGATGACGATGATGAAGGTGATTTCCAAACACCGTTTATTAATATTGATTTTGGTATTAATCCGGATTGGATTCCAGGAGAATGGTCTACTGTTTATTTTAATTTAGCAGATGTTATGAGACACGAAATGGAACATATCACACAAGAAGGTAAAGATCATGGAAACTACAGAGCTGGAAAGCCTGATACCGACGATGCTGAATTAAGAGCTTATATAAAAATGGGGCTTTTACCAGACTCTCAATATCTAATGTTACCTAAAGAGGTGGATGCAAATCTACAAGGACTTAGATATGAAGCTAAGAAAAGAAAAGAACCAATGGCCGATGCTGTTAATAGGTATTTAGATACTAAAGAAGAAGGCGGTCAAATAGATGGCAAAGAACGTGAAGAGGTGTTGACACTTTGGAGACGTAGAGCTAAAAAAATTGGTGGAATACCAAAATTCTAATATGAAACATATAAAAATTCTAGAAGACTTTCTTAATGAAAAGAAACCTAACGTTAAAAAGAACGTTAAGAAGATTAATAAGAAAATCGGTAAGCAAACCAAGAAGGCTGAAGACTTAATAGTAAAGGCAAAAGATTTATCTAAATCCTCGGAGGTTAAAGATAAAATGACTGCTACTCTTACTAAAATGAAAGCTCAATTAGCACAGATTGAAATTCAAAAACAAAGTGTAAAGAAAAACATTGAAGTTAAGAAAGGTCAAGTTAGGACTGCAAAGGGCCAGGCTAGAGCTGCTAAAGAATTAGATGCACATACTAAAGAAACTAAAAAAAAGGAGGACGATAAATAACTTATGAAGTTTATAGAATCCGTATTGAACGAAGAAGATACTCACAATGATTACCCTGCTGCTGCGAAGAAGAATGCACAGATGGCAATTGATTGGAAAGAGGAACATGGTAGAGATGAAGTTGAAGCTGGAACTCCAGTAGGTTGGGCAAGAGCTCATCAATTGGCTAAAGGTGAAAACCTATCTACCGATACAGTTAAAAGAATGTCTGCATTTAATAGACACAGAAAAAATTCATCAATCAAACCTGAATTAAAAGAAACTCCGTGGAAAGACAGAGGCTATGTAGCCTGGTTAATCTGGGGTGGAGACGAAGGTGTTGATTGGGCAATAGAAAAATCAAAAGAAATAGACGCTATGAAAGAGTCAAACCAACTAAGGTATATTAAACCAATTAATGAAGCCGAAAACTATATTACTGATAAATTTAAAGTAGGTGATAAGATCAAAACAGGATTTGGTGAATGGGAAGTAATTGAAACTGACTACGCTCCTAAAAAGAGATTTACATCTCCATTTATATTTAAAGGAGATGATATGAAAAGGTTAGACCTAAAGGCTCCTCCTACTAATAAGCAGGCTGTAGGCTATAAAGTTACTGATGGTGACAAATACCCTATTATCGGATTCTTATATCAATATAAAGATATAACTAAACTTGCAACTATTGGAGTTGATGAATCAGTTACTGAAAAATTAACAAGAGGTCTAAAACCTTTATTGACTATAGGTTCAACTATTACTAAGAATGCTGGTGAAGATGCATTATTAGATTTATCTGATAAGTTTGATAGAATAGATGATGAATATGCTGGAACTATAGCAAGTTGGTTAGACATGGCTATTGAATTAATGCAAGATCGTTATGCAGGAGCAGCTACTAAAAAATTAAAGCAATTTAATAAAGCATGTAAGGATGTTCTTAACGGAAAAGAAATTGGTTCAGCTTTTGAATCAGTTACTGAAGCTGAATCTAATTTCGAAACATTATTAGGAACTTCAGAAGATGAATCCATTGGTAGAAAAATAAGACTTGGTGGTAAAAGAGACCCCGGTCAAGAAGTATGGCAAAAGGTTGATAAAAAGAATTGGATGAATCTTAAAACCAAAAAGAAACTAGACCTTAATAAATGGGCTAAACATGCAGATGAATTCCACATGGCAGGTAAAGATTTACAGTTTGAAAGTAAAGTAAATGAAGCTTCTAGGCGTAAAGTACACAAGGCTGCAAAGCAGGGAAGTTATCCTGCAGTAATCGTAGTTGTACAAGATGGTAAGGTAATACACCAAGAACCAGTTTCTACACCAGATATTGCTCCTGCTACATTTAATGTAATGCAAGAGAAATACCCTAAAGCTGTATTGCATTTAGAAGATAATACTGGTAAGAGGTTATTTACTGAATCAGTTAATGAAGCTAAAGCATATAAGTTAAAGGCTTCTGAATTTGGTGGAGATACACACTCAGCAGCATACAATGTAAAAGGCGAACCTACTTGGAGAGTTCATAGTACTTATGCTATCGATCAAGTATCTGGTGAAAACAACCCAGAAGAAAGAGATGTAGTTTTCTTTGAGGCAATGCCTATTAATAATGACATATACATTAAGATCGGTGGAATCAATAACCTTAAAAGAGCCAATGGTTCTACTGTAGGTGAAAACTTTGGTACTACTATTGAAGAATGGAAAAAGGATCCAAAAGGAATTGCAAAAGAAGCTTCTGAGTTTCTTACTGATGCAACACACCTTAAATGGATAAACAAAAAAGCAAGAAGTGAAGGTCAAGTAATTAAATGGGCTTTAAAAGATGATTATTCTAGTGTCATTGAAGATCTAGTTAATAAATCATTAGGTCTTGCTGAATCGGCAGTCACTGAAGGTAAAATGCCAGACAAGCTTACTAACGATGATGATATTGTTTTTCTAAAAACTTCTGAGAATTCAAAAGGAGCTCATTACAATGTATATTACAAAGGACATGATATTGATTTCGGTGGTGTTGGATTTGGTACTGAAAAACAACTAAACAGTTATGCTAAAGAGTATATTCTTTCTAGACAATGGTATAATAAATTAAGATACGAAGATGCAAAACCTTTACCAGAATCAGTAATTACTGAATCAAGTTCTAAGCACATAATATCGCTTAATGACTTTCGAACCCTATAATACAATATTAGTAAGATATATAATAAAAACAGTTAAACAGAAAGATGCCAACAAATTATACAAGAACAGTTGCTTGGACTGGGGCTAACTCAGGAGCAGGAGCAAATTATACATGGATAGATGTATCTAACGCAGAAGCTGCCGGATGGATCACCAGAGTAGAAGATCCAAATACAGCAGATGCATGGGTATTTCAAATTGCAGATAATACAGCATCTAATGCAGTATTACGTACCGCAGTATATCGAGTACAACATTATACATACTCTGATGGCGCCGACGCGAATACGTTTGACGAATTTACAATAACACAACATACTAGTGGTACTGTAACAGTAACAACTAATGCAACTGCAGCTACTACTTTAGCAACAGCAGCAACAACTGCACCAACAGCTGCAACCGCAGCAACAACTATTGCTACAACTATTGCAGCTACAACTACAGTAGGCGGGGGTGACCCATCTGCAGATTATACAGTAGGGCCTGGATGGACTGATGCAACTGCAGCAACAACTGCACCAACTAATGCAACTGCAGCAACAACTGCACCAACTAATGCAACTGCAGCAACAACTTTAGCTACGACAGTAGCTCCAACGCCAGCAACTAATTTTGCAACCAATCAGCCACTAACAATAACATGGGATGGTTCTACAATCAATGATCTTGGAATGGGAAGTGGTTATCAAGAAAATCTAACAGCAAATTCTGCATATAGTGCTGGGGCGATTCAAAACTATGGTAATACTTCTTCAGGAAGAGGATCCGGAGAAACCCTCAACGCGGGAATGGTCTATTGGACATCTGATGCAGCAGGAGATGTAGGAATTGGCGAACCTACTTGGGTCCAGAACGTCGATATCCATGGAGGTACCCCGGGCTCTCCTTCTAATTGGGGAGATGGATCAAATGCACCTAATGAATTCGGAGGGATATCTTTTCTATTAGATGTATGGAATAATGGAGGCGGAATTACATAAAACAATGATATATTTAATATTAAATAAAGACACGAAATAATGGCAGAAGGAACAACTCCAACAAGAACCGCATATCTTTGGGCATCACACCCAGATGACGGAGGTGTAAGAACTAGACTTACTATTACTCAAACTCAGGATCAGTCAACTAACGCGACATTCGCGACTACTAATGCTACGACGCTTTCTTACATGACGACCGATCCGTGTATTTTACATGGTGAGCAAATACTAATGGCTGATGGTACTTCTAAGAATGTGCAAGATATTGTAGTAGGCGATCAGGTTAAAGCAATTAGTATCGATGGATTAGGATTAGAAGAAGATTCATGGAGAACATGGTTTACTCATGGTGATGAATTTAACGAATCTAATGCTACTACAGAAATTACTACAGTTACTGTAGGGAATTGGGGTGTTTATTACGAACTAATGTATAACACAGGCGGAGAAGCTAAAAGTTTACAAGTAACTGGAGAACACCCTGTGTTATCTAAGAGAAATAACCAAGTCGCGTTTACAGCGGCTGGTGACTTATTAGTTACTGATGAGGTTTATTATTTCCCGACTAATACATGGGTTGAATTAACACAAATCGATAGAATTGAAGATAATACATTACCAACATATAGTTTAGGAGCTGAAGATGCAGATAACTACGTTGCAGGTGGCATTATTGTACACAACATTGAGGAGTTGGAGAAACGAAATTAAGAAATAAAATAAAAACAATATACAATGGCTAAAAAAATACAATCATTCGAAGAATACTCTGCTAGTCAAGGATTAGGAGATAAATCTGAAGTTTCTGAAGAAGAATTAGATGACTGTCCATGTGGGCATGATGAGGATGGTAACTGTAAAGAATGCGAAGAGGGTGGAGAACCTGCTCCTGACGCTGAAGACGAAATTGAAGACGAAGATGATGAAGAAAGTGAAGACGATTCTGATGATGATGATTCTGACGACGACGACTCTGACGATTCTGATGATGATGGAGATTCTGACGATGATGATTCGGATGACACAGAAGCTGAAGAGACTGGGGAAGAAGTTGAGGCTGAAGCTGAAGCTGTTGCTACAGTAGAAGAAATGTTATCTGGTGGGTACGAGGCAGTAAAAGAAGCTGCATGTGCTTATGAGAATGATGAATACCAAGATCATACTTTAGAAATGTATATGAAAGAAAACGCAGCGTTAGTTGCTGCTCTTGCTGCTAAAGCAATGGAAGAGGGATATGCTGAAGTTAAAGACTCTGATATGACTCAAGAAATGTACGAAGCTTTATGTAATGAGATGAAAGATGCTTATGGCAAAAAGATCGAAGAATTAAAAGAGGCTTACGGAGCTACAAAAGAAGACTAAGATATGAAATACCTAAAAACTATATTAGAATTAAACGAGGCTAAATCTGCTGCTGCGATCAAACTATTTAAAATGGTTGTTGATGGTAATACTTCAGAAATAGAAGGTGTTAAGATTTCTTCAGCAATGGCTCAAGCTGCTTTAGATTGGTTCACTAGTTCTGCTTATGCTAGAAAATATGAGAAACAAGTAAAGACTGCAGCTATGGGAACTGTTGCTCCATTAATCTTTGGTGATAATTGGGGTATTAAGAAAAGAATTCCTTCTAAACTTAAAGCAGAATTTAAAGAATTAGAAGCACAGTATAAAAGAGTAAGACCTGAAAACGAATCAGTAGTTAATGAAGCAGATAAAACTGCAACAATGTTATTAGCTGATGAAATTGAAGGTGCTGAACATCACAATGCAACCGGTGACGGTGCGGCAGTTAATGCTAGATCTACTAAGAAAACATGGGAAGATGGTGTTCCTGTACTTAAGTATATCGCCAGAGCTCCTAAGAAGAGTGTGGACATGCCAAAAGGAAAGTTTGAAGTAGTTATAGACGATAAGTTCGGATGGATCTACTGGCAAGCCAAAGGCGTCTGGTACGGTATGGACTACGATGAAGATTATATCCCATTTGAGTTTTAATATTTGAGTATCATCGAATTAAACTTTTTAAAGAGTCTATGTATAACTTAATGTAACATAGACTCTTTTTATATGCCAAGAATACCAGTTGACCTAATTTATATGCAGATGGCTTACCAAATAGCCAAACTATCCTATGCCAAGAGACGGCGCGTAGGCTGCGTTATCGTAAAAGATACACAAATCATATCAACAGGATATAACGGTACGCCACATGGCTTTGAAAACGACTGTGAAGAGGTTAAAACTGAAACACAATATTATGAAAATCCAGATATTGCAATAACACTAACCGAAGACCATGGATTTACATGTGAAAACGGATGTTGTACTAAGGATGTTCAAACTACAAGAAGAGAAGTCCTACATGCAGAATCAAATGCATTGGCAAAAATCAGTAAATCCACACTATCCTCTAATGGCGCTGATCTTTACACTACAACTTGCCCATGTTTCGATTGTGCAAAATTAATCATTCAATCAGGTATTAAAAGAGTATTCTATTCAGAGGACTATAGAGATATGTCAGGGGTAGCACTATTAGAAAAAGCCGGTATTGAAACTAAAGAAGTAATATGTTGGAACGCGGAACAGTAAAAGAACTTATAGATCAATCACTTAGTAAAGGTATATTCGGTGAAGGCTTTGAATTTAGAGCAGGCCAAAGAGAAGTTATTGAAGCTATCTGCAATCATTATATAGAGGATCCGCAAGGAACTATTATATTAGATGCACCAACAGGTTCCGGTAAATCCTTAATCGCTATGTGGTCTTCACATATCCTAAAAGAAATGGGTAAGCGTGGGTATCTGGTAACTTCCGACCTAATGCTACAAGATCAATATGAAGAAGACTTTAAAAGGCTAAAACTTAATTGGCCCAGTATAAGAGGAGTAGACAATTACACATGTGATGTAAATGACCTTCCATTCTCATTAGGAGACTGTAAGATGAAGGGTATGGGTTATGAACAGGCTGAGAAATTAAAATGCTGGGGAACTTGTGGGTATCTCCAAGGCCGCCGGCGCGCAAAGGAGCTACCAGTAGCTCTCTTTAACTATTCATATTATCTAATACAAAGAAACTATGTAGAGGATAAGATGCAAGAACAAGACAGAGAGGTACCATTCCCTATAAGAGACTTTGTATTCTTTGATGAGGCACATAAGGTAGACAGTATAGTACAGGGACACTTTAGTCCTAGAATAGACATAGGTACACCAAAGTTATTTAAAGAAGTAAACAGATTTATACAGAAGCATGGATTGGAAGCTGCCTGGGTATCTGATAACAGAATAGAAGACATTGTTGACCGCTTAATGCGGGAAGACGATCACCAGGAGCTTATGCGCCACATCAGCGAATTCAGAGGTATTGCCAAGGTTTACCGCAAGGCCAGAACTGCAGCCCTCAAAGTTAGTAAGCTACAGTATAGGACCGGAGACGTCCCTAAGGAATGGCAGAGCTTTTTTGGTCGTATGGACAGACTTAAAGACATTTGGTGCAAATTTGATGACTATCACGATATTATTAAAGAACTCGGTAACGACGCTATTGTTATTGATCGCAAAGAAACTGAAGTACGATTCTTATGTTTAGAGGAAGCAATGATGATTGATAAATTCTTACAAAAGAAATCAGGATTCAAAGTATTCATGTCAGCGACTCTAGGGGATATTAGATCATTTGCAAAACACACTAGTATGGGAGCTGCGAAGGTTATTAGGATGAATAATAATTTCGATTACAAAAAATCCCCCATAATATTCGTTAACAGGCATAAATTATCTTTTAGAGAGCGCGAAATAAATCTCCCCCATGTAGTTAAGACTTTAGATAAGATCTTAGACAAACACAAAGGACAAAGTGGGATTATACATTGCGGATCCTATCAGTTCATGAAAGAAATTAATGCCAGATCAAAACACAGCTTTAACTTAATAACCTATGACATGGCAAAGGAGAGAGGTGGGGCGATTGATCATTTTAACAGAACTGAAGGCAAAGTCTTAGTAGGTCCCTCTCTTTTAGAAGGATTAGATCTTAAAGATGATAAGTCTAGATTTCAGATCTTCTTTAAAGTACCATATCCATCACTGGGCGATCCACTAGTAAAAGCTAAGATGCAAACATTCCCTGGATGGTATGATTGGAAAACAGGCATTGCAATACAACAAGGCACTGGGAGATCAATTAGATCTAAAGATGATTGGGCAGTAACATATATCTTAGATGGTTGCTTTAGAAGCTTGATAAATAAAAAAGGGTTCTTCCCTCCATCTTTCGAGGAAAGACTTAAAACAATTAACTAATGGCATATAGCGTAATAATAATTGACGACTTCTATAATAACCCAGACGATGTTAGGGAATTTGCACTAGAACAAGATTTTGATGTTGATGGGAATTACCCAGGACATAGAACAAAATCATTTCTAACAGATAGTATTAAAGGATTTATTGGTGAACATATCGAGCCGTTACATGGTAAGATAGAATGGCCAATCCCAGGTGAAGAAGAATATACTGGCGCTTTTCAATATACTACTGCTGCAGATAGAACATGGATTCATTCTGATGGTAATACCCAATGGGCCGGAGTGATTTACCTAACACCAGACGCTCCTTTATCTGGAGGTACTGGTTTATTTAAACATAAGGAAACAGGGGCCACTGAAACACCTAGATTAGATAACGGTGAAACTAATGAGGCTTTGCTTGATATAATATACCAAGATGGGCAAGATTACACTAAGTGGGAAATGACAGATAGAATAGCTAATGTATATAATAGATTAGTAATTTATAGAGGGGATAACTTTCATGCGTCATTAGATTACTTCGGATCAGATATTAACAACGGAAGATTGTTTCAGACATTCTTCTTTAACACAGAAAACTAAATGGGATTTAATAAAATGTATTTACCAGAGGTAGAGGAACTAGAATCATTCTTAGAAAGAAATGGCAATGAGAGGTTCCATGAACGTTGGGTTATACCATTCAAAAAGAGAGATGCTGTAATAGGATCCGATGAAAGTTTTAAATTTATTAAACAATTTATAGAAAGTGAGTATAATAATAGACCAGGCATATCAACAAGCGATGGTATTGGTCAATAGACTAACAAATAAAAAAACAATGAATACAACAGAAGTTAAAGAAAGGATTTTAGTATGGTCTAAAACTGAACGAGCTGGAGACATTGTTACCGTTGATAAAGTGGATGGTGATTTTACTCTATTCACTGACGGTAGTAGATGTTATACAAACATTATTGGAGAAGAGTTCTTTATAGAAGCAAGATCAATAGAGGCTGCTGAACAACTAGCAATTCCTTTTAAAGGGCCTAGTAATATTATACCAGTTCCTACTAAAGTAGAACGAAGAATCACAGATGAAAAATCTGCTCCATCTGAAGAAGTTAACATTATGTTAGAGATGTTAAAGAAAATGAGTGCTAAGAATACTATTACTATGCCACTCGACTTAAACATCCCTTCAAAAGAAGTTTACAATCTATTTAAAGATCAAATGGATATTACAAAGGCTGATCTAAACGAGCAAATATCGCTACTGATACAGAGTCAGATAGATAACTTACAGCAACAATTAAAACCACAAGCAGAAGAATTCATTAAAAACTACTATAATGGCAGAAACGAAAAAACAAACAACAGGACTATCCCAAACACCAGAACTGAGCCAGCCTCAACAGGAAGCTCAAAAGGAGGTGCAAACCCAACAGCGCCAAGTATCGAGTACTAGGGCTCAAAGAAGGGGTATGATGAAGCAGCAAGGTATACTTAAATACCTAAGCAGTCTTCCACCAATGGGCGAGATTAGATCTAGAGTTAGATCAGAGAATATCATCAATGGCAAAAAGATGCATCAACAACATGTAGATGCTATGGAAGCTAAAAACGCTAAATACTTAGAGACTGTATTAGAGGGTTTAAAAGCTTCTTGGACAACTCAAGGATTTAATGCAAAAGAAATTAAAACTCTAGAAGAAGCTTGGGCTTTAACAGCAGTTAAAGATAAGGCTAATTACAGAGCAGATAAGAAGGCATCGAAGAAATTATATAAAGAGGCTAGAGCTTCTTTAGCTTCACGCCAAAAATAAAGATACAGTATGATAAGTATTCAAATAGAACCAGCAGACAACGGTCTTCTTAAATTATTATTTGACGATAATGTTAATGGTGGTGGCGAAGAATATACTACTAGGACAGTATATGACTTCGAAGGCATTGTTGGTAAACAAAACCAAGTTAAGTTCTTAAAAGAACTAGTACTTGATTTGGGTTTAGTAACCGGCAATGAATTAGAATCTAATTGTTTACGCATTAACACTGAGTGGGGAACGCAGTATACCCCGAATGATACTGAACTTAAAAATAAGATTGTAACACTTGCAAAAGAATTAAAGAGGTTACAATCTATGTTAAAGAAATGACACTACAAATAGAAGGTGTTTGGTGTAAAACTAGAACTGAGTTTGAAAAACTATCGAAGTCTGGAAATTACGATTTAACTATATCCTATTTTGATATTGTAAATAGATTAGTTAAGAGTGATCCTTACAGTGAAGAGCCATCCGATGTTATAGTCTCTCTTTATATTAGAAAATTGATTAAGAAATTGATTGATGATAATGTCGAGAAAGAAAATGAGCACGCCAAGTTATTGTATATGTTTAAAACATTAGATAGTTCTGCTGTCTTAAACTTTAAGCACTTTATTACAGACTTAACAGGCGGTCCATTCGATATAGATCTAGTTATTATCAACAGATGTGATTACCCTAAAAGGGGAGTTCTCAGCAAGTTTGATAATGTTAGATTTATAGACCATGATTAAACACAAAGTATTTACTAAAGGTGAATATGTACAGGCTTTAATATCTACGACACAAAACCCTAATGTACTAATTCCAGTAAGAGCCCTAATTTACGACGTTAAATTCGACGATGTAAATCCTAGGTACCAACTCCGTATAAAAAAGTTCTATGATAATATAGTCTTTTTAAAGGCATATCTATTTGGAGGTAGGTTTATTAGAGATTTCGAAGGCAAAGAAACTCGCATAAATCTAAAGAGACAAGAACATACTACAGTCAAAGGCCTAGAAGATGAAGTCTTTAATGGTGCTAAATGGAAACAGTATCTTATTACTGTTGATTCAGTATTCTGTGTAAAGACCAAGGTTGAACAAGATAGACTATTTAATAAGATACAAGACTTTCAGGCTGAAGTTACTCTAAAGGAACTATATGAGCTCACGAACCGTTCTACATACAGCGGTCAGTATTATTTCCACAGTAAAGGTGAATATGTCAAAGCTTTAGAAAAGTTTTTAGGAGATAGATATCCTAATGATGCTGATTGGATAGATAAAGTACTATATAGACCAGATCATAATGAATTAGACCGAGGAGAATGGGTCTAAATATATTATCCTGATATGTAGTCAGATATATATAAAAAACAAATAGATTATTTATGGGTTTAACTCAAACCGGTGTATTGCCCGGAGCACCTACGTTGTACACTTATCATGATTACGAAACCGGTGAAAAGAAGGTAAGTAACAGACCATTAAATGAAGACGGAACTCCTGTTGGTACCCCAACTAGTAATCCTGAAGCTGCTGATAATGGAAGTACTGCTGCATTAGGAGCCGACGAACAAGAAGCAGTAGAACCTGTTTCCGGTGGTAATACTGATACGACTATAGTTAGTGACGAATCACAGGCAGATGTACAAACATCTCGCATATATGGTACTAATAGTTTAGATTCTAGGGCTTATGAAGTTAAAGACCCAGATAAGACTATACCAGGTGTTAATTCTATTAGATCTAAAACAAATGCATGGGCTTTATTAAACTATAGAAACTACCGAGGTGGTACTATGTACGGAGATCCTGATTATTCGCAATGGGGAACTGCTGTTGTAGGTACAGGTTCATCTGCTGGTGAGATTTTAAATCCAACTGCACATAGAATTGTAACACACTGTGAAGAGAATGGCGGTGTAGGTTTTTCTTATGGATATAGAGATTTTATTCAAACAGAACATTACGGCCAAATTTCAAATGAGTATCTTATTACTCTAAGAAGATTTTCATTTCCAGTTGGAGATGATATAGTAAACGCCAGATCGTATGGCGAGAACGGAGAACATTTAGATATTTCAGAACCGGATTTAGCTCGAGCTATAACTTGGCTATCTCCTAAATTAGGAAATGACATAAAAGAAATATTAGGATTTAGTACTGGATTTGGTTGGGAAGAGATTGAATCTTCTGTGCAAACTGCATCAGGTGGTAGTAATGAAAAAAGAAGAGGTACTATTGGTCAGTTAATTGATGGTAGTCCTATAACAAAGGCTGCTGAAGCTGGAGCGAATGGTTATTCTGCTGCACAATCAGATCAAATTAATACTAAGGGTGAAGGTTTTGATGGATTAAGTGCAACTTATCCAAATCACGTTTATGGTCCTTACAATGCTATTAAGAAAGTATTAGCTAGAAATGACAAAGGTCTTAAATTTGATAGTGAATTTAATCTTAACTTTTATTATGATTTAAGAGGTTTTGATAATACATCGCCGAAGGTAGTCTTCATGGATGTTATCTCAAACCTTTTAGCAATGACATATAACAATGCTCCTTTCTGGGGTGGTGCTACTAGATATAGTGGTAGTGGTTCTACTGGTAAACCTTTTGGTGACATGGATAAACTTAAGTCTGGAGATTACTCTGGCTTTTTAGGTTCTGTAGTTACTCAATTAAAATCTACACTAGGTGCTGGATTTGATGATTTAGGAAAGGCTGCTAGTGGATTAATGAATGGTAAAGGACTTAATGCCATAGGAGATTCTAAGATTTTAGATAACATGGTCGGTGGAGCTCTAATGAAGCATTTAGGCTCACCTTCTGGTGGAGATATTATTAAAGCATTTTTAACAGGTGATCCAACAGGACAATGGCACTTAACAGTAGGTAATCCAATGAATCCTATATTGGTTTGTGGTAACCTATGTTTAGAAACTTCTAAGTTTGAATTTGAAGGTCCTTTAGGTTATGAAGGATTTCCTACTAAATTAAAAATGACAGTTGCATTAAAACCAGGTAGACCTAGAGATAAATCAGAGATTGAATCTATGTTTAATGCAGGTAGAGGTAGAATGTACTTACAACCAGAAGTAGAAGGTAAATCATTAGATGACGTAATGGATATGTCAGCTTATGGAAATAAAGACAGAAGTAGGTTAACGCCAGATAGAGCGTTGCGTAATTCAGATATGTCAGCAGGATAATATGAAATTTAGAACATTATTAAATAAAACACAGGGAGAAGGCAAATACATTTTTGCTCAACCTTCCATGATCTTTAGAAATAAAGATCAAATTACTAATGTACGTTACCATACTGTGCGAGATGATGAGGTTACACGACCTGATCTAATTGCCCTAGAATATTATGGTGATCAAACTAAAACCGATTTGATTCTAAAATGGAATGGTATTTCAGATCCATTTAGTTTAGCACCAGGAGATGTATTAGTTATACCTCCATCAACAGTGCCTTTTATTAAATTAGCAAGACCAACTGGAGCAGAAGATAATCCAATTAAGAATCAATTCTTACAAAGCAAGAGGTTTACTAAGAAGGATCAAAGAAGATTGGATGCATTAAAAAAGAAATATAACAAGGACGCATTATTGCCACCTAACGTAATACCATTAGGTCAGAAGAACTATAAGTTTGATAAGGATGGTAATATTATTTTTGGTGCACACGCACAGAATGGAGCACTTAATCCAAGGACTGGTGGAAATTCAACAGGCGGAAATGGAGATGGGAATGCAGCAGGAGCCTGTTCATTAGGACCTGAATATACAACCAGAGCTGCTTGTATCGCAGCTGGTGGTAAATGGACTACTGGAGATAATGTAGTTGATGAAATATTTGATGAATTCGGACAATCTGTAAGAGATGCTCTTTTAGCTGCGCAAGCTGCTGGATCAGTTAATGGGGATGGCAATGGAAATGGCAACGGAACTGGCAATGGAACTGGCAATGGAACTGGCAATGGAAACGGGAATGGAACTGGCAATGGAAACGGGAATGGATCTGGGTCTGGTGCAGGAGGATCTGGTGCAGGAAACGGCCTAACTGAGAATCAATTGAACAATAACTTGAACAATGGTGTTGGTAAGGGTGGTAATACAACCTCATCTGGAACTGGAGCTGGAAATGGAAAAGGATCTGGGTCTGGTGCAGGAGGATCTGGTGCAGGAAATGGAAAAGGATCTGGTGCTAACGCAACTGGAACAGGAAATAATAGTAACTCAGGTACTAGCCCTCAAGGTAGTAGTAATGCTTCAGGCGTTTCTAACGACGGAGCTCCCTGTAATTAATACTGAATCATGGAATTAGAAAATCACATCTTAGCGGTTGTTGAACCGGCTATACTTCCAACAGAAATTAAAATGGACGCCCTGGCTGAAGAAGGCGGGGATAATGTAGATAAGCAATCTAAACAGGTTGGTGCGTTCGAGCCATTTATTATGTGTAATGGCGTACAGTTTACTTCAAATACTATAGAATCTTTAGATTTAGAGTTAAATGGTAAAGTACCTAAGTGTACTGTAGCGTTTAATGATGAACATGGTGCTTTTAAAGTGGACTCAATGCCCAGAGATGGAGACTTCTTTACAGTATTGTTAAATTCAAAACACCAAGAAACTTTTAAATCAGTTCACATGGATTTCGATATTATTGAAATTACAACAGATGCTGATAGTCCTAACTCACCTGGAGGTGGATTAATTACTTTAAGAGGTGTTTGTAAAATACCTAGGCTATATGCAGAAGACTGTCAAGTACTAGATGCTGATACTTCATTGAATCATTTAGAAACAGTGGTACGAGATTTAGAGATTGGCCTTGCAACAAATGTCGATTCAACTGATGATAGCCAAGCTAGAATACAAGCGTACGAAACTTACCTTGATTTTATTAAAGGTATTGTAGATGATTCTTATATTTCAGACGACGCGTTTGTAAAGTTTTACATAGATCAATATTACTACTTAAATTTTGTAGATATTAATAAGATCTTTAATTCTCCTAGTCCTAAATTAGATGAAGTAATGAAGGTTTTAACTGGATTTGCAGAATCTGAAGCTAAGAAAGGTGGAACTGAAGATTCAACTGATTCAGATAATGTAGAAGTTCCATTGATATTAACTAACCATAACGATCTATCAGGGCTGTCCTGTTTCATTAACACATTTGAATTGATAAACAACTCATCTAAAGTTAGCCTTAAGGCAGGGTATGCTAGAACTGCTCAGATCTATGATAACAATTCTGATACTGGAGATAGATTTCAAGAATTTACAATTGAGCCTCTAGTAACTGAAGAGCTATCTGAACTTGATGAACCATTAAGAGGTAATAGAAAAGATGAGCGTTACAAAGACATGGTTAAGTATAAATACATGGGAAGACAAAACGCAGGTGATGATGGTTTAGGTAATACACATGCAAACGCAATATTTACTAAGCTACATGATAGACAAAATAACATGGAGATAGAAAAGATGAAGTTAAAAGTTGAGGTAATTGGCTTCAACCCATCAATCTATAAGTTTTGTAAAATACCTGTAGTAATATATCATTATGATGGAGTAAAGATTGAAGCAGAACAAAAGGCAGATCAAAAGAGAGAAGAGGCTGGTTTAACAGAAAGACCATTAGGTGCAGGTAAACCTGAAGGAGATCCAAACGACTTTAGTCAAATGATGGACAAGTTTATATCAGGTTATTATATAGTAGAGAATATCGATTATAGATATGACCAAGAAAATGCAGTCACTACAGAACTAACTCTGATTAGAAGAGAGTGGCCTAGTAGATCAGGTAACCTGGCAGAATAAAATAAAAGTTAGATAAATAACTTATGGCTGATAGAGATAACGGTAGAAATGCGTTCAGAAAAGGACAAAGAACAAGTACGATCCACGAGGATCCTACATACTTGTCTTTTATGATTTTATTCCACGGAGATGATAGATCTTCAGTGGCACATTCTCCCCTACTTAATGGTGAAGCTAATTCTTATCTAAGAAATGTTGTTCGAACTGACCTTGGTGACATATATGCTGATAATTTAGCAGTGTTTAAAAGAGTATTGTTAAAGGTTAATAGAGAAATGCCTTGGTTTTGGCAAGGACTAAAAGGAATGGAAGCTGCAATGAATTATGGTGATTTTAAAGAACCATGGAGAGGAGCTGAAAAACCACAGTTAGAAATTGAATGTTTAGAAGAGAACGTAGAATTAACTGCGATCGGACTTATGGAATTATATAGAAATTCTTGTTTCGATTTACAGAGATATGTAGAAATAGTTCCAAAAAACTTAAGAGAGTTTTCCATGGACATTTATATGTCAGAGGTAAGAACATTCCAAAAAGACACAGATGCTAGAAACTTAGGTATTACAGACAATCCGGATTCTAGAATTACTTCAGCTGGATCTGATGCTAAATCGGTAAAAGATATACACCCTATTTTTAGCAGTAATATAGTACAACCAGGTTCTGCAGATTCTAGACCATTTGTAGCATTAAGATTTACACATTGTGAATTTGATATGAACTCAGTTGCAGATTATTTTGCAGACATGAGTAAAAATCCGGAAAAGAAAAGACCAACCATTAAAATAAATTGGGGAACTTGTACGCCATTGGCTTCAAGATTAGGTCCTAATGTATTTAACGAAAACAGAGATGCTAATTCAGTAACTACAGGTCAAGTTACTAACCCAGCTTCTGATCCAAATCAAATACCATTGAATAAAGTTAATCCTAATTCCTCAGTGAAAGTAAGCTCAATGGATTCATTAACTAACGTACACGATGCTTCTGATCCTAGGGCAGAATCTATAACAGAAAGAAAAAAGATTGGACTTAAAGATCTAGCTAAAAATACAATAGGTAGTATTGTAGATGATGTTAAAGACACTGCAGCAGGTTTAGTAGCTGGAGTTACAAATGCACTTGATAGTTTTAGCTTACAGCCAAACGGAATTGGTAATGTACATGGTACACAAATCGGTGGTTTTGCAGGTAATCTATTAGATAAAGCAGTTGGTGATCTTACAGCTAAGTTATTATTAGATAACGTACATGGTGCCGGAGGATTAGGTAGTATACAAGATGCTATTAATGGTGGTTTAATTAATGCCGTTGGTAATTTAATAACTGGTTCATTAGCAGGTGGCTCACAAGCTTCTGTTGGAATCGGCGGAGGTGGAGCTAGTGTTGGAGAACGCATACATGCAGCTGCAATCGATAGCACACCAGATGGAAACTTAAATCAACAAGTACATAACCGTGTTGCTCAACCGCAAACAGGTCCTTTAAATCAAAAAGTATACGACCCAATTGCCCCGGCACAACAAGGTCCAATAAACGATAATGTACACGGAGGTGTTAATACAGGAGTAGACTCAACACCAGACGGGAACTTAAACAGCAATATACATGAATGATAACGAATTATACAAAGATAATATCCGAGAGACTCATTGGCTCGGAGAGGTAGTTATTAATGAAGACCCGCTTCTTCAGGGCAGAGTACGAGTAAAGGTTTTTGGTAAATTTGATAAATTAACAGACGATGCTATTCCGTGGGCAACTCCTATGAATAGAGATCATGTCGGTGCACATTCAGTTCCTAGAGTTGGAGATATTGTTGCAGTTAGATTTGACAATGGAAACATATACCACCCAGAATACTGGTTTCAAGTAGATCAGAATGAAGATTTAAAAGGAGACATCTTAGAGAATTCAGATGCCCCTCATGATGTCGTAAGTCTAGTGTATGACGCGGAAAGAAATGTTAGGATATATCACTCACCAGAGGATGGTCTTGTCATAACGCGTGGTACTGGAGCTAAAGAGAGGCCTATCATTCAACTAGATGAAGAAGGAATTATTAAGATTTCAACAGATGCTAAAATGTTTATGGACTGTGGTGATATATTTGTATCGAACACTGGAGAAGGTGGAGCAGATGAAACTGAGCCGGCAGTAAGAGGTCAATCTTTACAAGATTGGTTACAGGCTTTATTAGATGATTACAATGCACATATACACCCTACAGGAGTTGGGCCATCAGGTCCTCCAATGCCTCCTACGCCGGCAACCGTTGCAAAATTATCAAGCACACATATTAAGTATCAACAAAAGAATAAGTAACTATGCCTGCACTGTGGCCCAAATTTATACCGGATCTGGCAAATACAATAACAAGCCAGCAGTTTACTAAACCGGGAGGTGCGATACTTTCATATCCACTACCATCGGTCGGGACTGATCAAGTGCCTATCTTTCCTCCAGGCGGAGATTTAATTAAATCAATTACTCCTGGAAATCCCCTTAATGCACAATTAACTACGAATCCTGCTGGAATGATAAATGCAATTAATCTTGCACCATTAAGCGGGCGTTATGATTTTGGTAAAGCAGTTGCCGAACATTATATTGATGCAGTAAAAGGTTCGCCGAAAGCACAGACTCCATTTGGAGCTTTCCATGCTAATAATGGTCTTGCTGAATTAATCTTAAAAGAAGGTTATGGTATTTGCTTTGAAAGATTATTAAAAGAGGGGGACATACCTTTACAAGATCAATATGATGAAGATGGTAATCTAACTCAAATGGGCAAAGAGTCTCATCCTGCTTATGCTGATTTTTGTCCGGATGTTGATGCTCCACCAGATGCAGAAGCTTTGGCTGAGATGGAAAAAGATAATGCTAAAGCTTTTAATAAGTTTGTTGAAGACAATAAAACAGAATACAATTTATATAAATATAAGTTCTTTCAATTTCCATGCCTTTATGGAGGAGAGTCTCAAGTTGAAATTGAACGTATTTTTGCAGCTAGATTATTACAAAAATTTGAAAGAATAACCAATACGAATACTAAATGGGAATTCTATATCTGGGCAGCGTGTCTTGGTAAAGACAATTATAGTAACTCTAGTGGTTTTGGAGGCGGGTGGTCAGGAATGCCTTATCCAAATATAAACTCACAGGCAAAATCAGATATTACTGCTGCTGGATATGATTGGAGAAAACTAGCAGATAATGTAAGTAAGTTAGTTACTGATGCTATTTTAGAAGTACATCCTGAAAGAGAAAGTAATACATCTCCGTTTTTTAACACTTCTGTTTTAAAGAGAAGAATTAAAGCCAATCCTTCCGGGCCAATTACATTACCACATGATTTAGAATGCCCGCTAAATGAATATAAGATGCAAGTGCCTTATGATTTTGAACACAACCCACCAGAAAATCCAAGTGCTAGGCCGAAAGTTTTAACATCAAATGTTGTGGCTACTTTTAGTTGGTACCCAAATATGAGAACTGGTTCATTTAGTATAAGTAATGCAATGGATCCTCCGATAATCACGAATGCTCCTAAATTTATTAAGTCAAAAAATTGGGTCAAATCTAAATACGAAAATATTGAGTGGAAACTTAAATGGAGAAAGGTACCTGAGGCAAAATTAAAAGCAGCCTCAACTAAGCCGGATGCTCAGGCCGCATTTTTTGAAATTGATCCTAAACCAGAAGGTACTCTATTTAAGTTTGAATTTCATAAAGCCATGTGTGCTAAAAACGCAGCAGCTGGTTGTGAAGAAGATGCAGCAGTAATCGATCACCCATTTGAAGGGAGTGGAACTACTCCTGGTGGTAAATCATTTGAGGGAGATCCCTATGAAATGATGGCAAAAGTAACAATAGCATATTGGTATGCTTGTATTGTTAAACCATTTGGACCAATGCCAGCAGCTCTACCTGCGATGATTAATGCACCATTGGGAGGACTTTACATTCCGATATATTATGGAAGTGCAAATAGACTTGCTAATAATTTAAGAAAGGCATGGTCTACAGGAAAGACGTTTAGTGTAATACCTGCACTTCAGCCACCAGCACTTGCAACATCAGCTGCAGTTGCCGGGGCTTACGCATTACACTTATTAGAATTTAAGCTATTGTATCTTGGTGGAATACCGACACCAGTTGGACCAGTGCCGATGGTTGGTTTTGTACCAGTTGTATTTTAACCCCAATCTTTTTCAAACGCGTACCAATGGTCTGCACCCGCGCAGTCACGACATGCATCAACCACGATAGTTACCTTATCTTCAGTAGTTAAGGTCTTTAAAACGGCTGGTATGTGCATCTCTATCAACTCATCGCTATCAAGGTAAGTAGAACAATGTCTTGCAAGTGCACTGATAAGTCTATATGCATTATTTTCAACCTCTTCGAATCGATGGCCTCGGTGATAATCATTTGTACTATCTTCAGTGATTAATTCAAAGATCTTATCTAGACCTAATAAATCTCTAACTTCTTGACAAATTTCAACTATTGCGTCTTTGTGTTTAAGAACAGCCTGGTAGCCGTTACCACCAACCCCATTACTTTTAACTTCGCTTACTTTAAATTTACTCATATTGTTTGTTTTTAATTATTAATTTTATTATATGTGCATCTAGCACAATTCAAATTTTCTAGCTACCCAACCGTATTTTTCAATACTGTCTTCATAGAAATCATCGTCACCGTACATGAAATAAGCATCGGCTTGATCTAACCAACGTAAAGCTGTTTCTTTACAATCAGCACCAACAGACATTACATTCTTAATGGCTTTCTTAGCCCATTCTCTCTCATCAGCTTCCTGCTTCTCACTAACCTCAGAAAGATCATTGATAAAATCAGTTAACTCCTGGAAAGACCAGTTGTGGAAGTTATACCCTCTGGGTCTAAATCCGTTAACGTCTTTAAAAAGATCCGAAACCCACATAAGAGCTTCATCGAATTGACTTTGATTTGAAATAGAAAAAGTAGAAGTAGTTGACATAGTTTGTGTTTGTTTTTAATTACAGTACTAATACTGTCTCTTATACACATCTGACGCTGCC
>OJBS01000165.1_pt1 | contig 25305 bp, 17 predicted proteins | sample 1590941 | NCBI WGS metagenome assembly OJBS01 (sample SAMN05416785, study PRJEB24817) | seawater metagenome | isolation source: Sea water | place: Canada:Atlantic | collected 2013-11
ATGCCTAGTCTCGTGGGCTCGGAGATGTGTATAAGAGACAGTACATCTTTTGAGAAACTATCAAAATCTTGATGTTGTATTGCTCTTTTACAGTTTGAAGTGTGAAATAACTTTCCAATTAAGTAAATTGAATCAACGGTTGAATTTTCAATCAAATCCACTATAAATTGATGTTCTTTTTCTGCGGTTTCACCCAGTTCAAACATATCACCTAAAATTGCAATTTTAGAACCTGTGTTTTTAAGTTGGTCAAAATTTTCAATTGCAACTTTCATGCTGCTTGGGTTTGCATTATATGCATCAAGAATAATTTTAACTTCATTTTTTTCAATCACTTGAGATCTATTGTTTGTTGAAGTATAACTCTCTATTGCTATTTTTATCGTAAACTTATCAATATCAAAATAGTTTCCAATAGTTATTGCTGCCGCAATGTTATTGAAATTATAGTTACCTATTAATTGACTGTTAATTTCTGTATTTTGATAAGAAATTTTAACCATAGGATTTGCCTCAATAAACGCAATTGATTTTTCAAAAGGAATAGAAAAAATTCCGTCAGATTGTTTTATTTGCAATTCATCATTTGGATTGATAAATACTTTTCCATTACTATTTTTTAAATGATTGTATAATTCCGATTTACCTTTTATAACACCATCTAAACTTCCAAAACCTTCAAGATGTGCTTTTCCAAAGTTTGTAATATATCCAAAATTCGGATTGGTAATATTGCATAAAAAATTAATTTCTTCTAAATGATTAGCGCCCATTTCTACAATACCAAATTCTGTTGTATCAGTCATTGATAAAAGTGTTAATGGAACTCCAATATGATTGTTTAGGTTTCCTTTTGTTGCAACAGTTTTGAATTTAGTTGATAATACAGAATTAATAAGTTCTTTTGTCGTGGTTTTACCGTTGCTACCAGTAAGAGATAGTATTGGAATGTTAAGAACCTTTCTGTGATAAGATGCGAGTTCTTGTAGACATTTTAAAACATCATCTACTAAAATAATTGAACCATTAGTTTGATACTTTTTTTGATCAATTATAGAATATTTAGCACCTTTTTTTAAAGCTTCTTCTGCAAATTCATTCCCATTGAAGTTATCACCTTTTAGAGCGAAAAACAGCGTGTTCTTGCGAATATTACGAGTATCTGTATCAACTAATAAACACTCTTTATAAAGTTTATATATTTCTGGAATTGTCATATGTCTAAAATAAAAAAAACCTCGTTAATACAACGAGGTTTTTTTATTTATCTCAAAAATAAATTATCTAATTATTTCAGTAGTCCTTTTTCGTTTCTTAGGGGTCATTGGCCCTAATTTGTCAGTAGCACATCTAAATCCGATAAAGCTTGTTGCCATATATTCAGGCAAATGTCTTCTATGTGCAGGATCTAACCAATATTCTCTATCATTCCAAGAACCTCCTTTAAACACTCTCGATTCATCACTTACAAGTGTAGATCTTACTTCTGTATCATATTCTTTCACTCTCAATCCACCTTCTCCAATTCTAGTTACTATTTCTGGAGAATTGTACATTCTTGGCTGAGACTCTAATTCATCTTCATCTTTTTCATATAATTTTGTAGATGCTAAATCACCATCTCTTACATCAATATTATAAGATTTCTCATAGTTGTTTCTCATGTAAGCATCATCTTTAGTGATAGGGATAAACTTAATACTTCCAGGTAAGTCTTTTGGAGTTATTTTCCCATTTGCTAAAGTGTCAAATTCTACTGTATTATAATCTACAACTACAACTTGTCCATTTTCATCAATCATTTTTTTATTGAATACATTTCCACGGAAATAATTGAAATCATTAGCGTCAGTGTCTATGATTGGTCTGTAAACATCAGCAACCCATTCTGCAACATTACCAGACATATCATATAGTCCAAAAGCATTAGGATTATATTGTCTTATTGGCATTGTTATATCTCCACCATCACTACTCCATCCTGCAGGACCACTATAATCTCCACGACCTTGTTTGAAATTTGCTAATTGGTCTCCTTTAAGTCTTCTAGATTTGTTACGAGTATATTTTCCCTCCCAAGCATATTTCTTACGACCTCTAATATTGTTGTATTCTCTATTTTCTACATATGCTTTTGCAGCATATTCCCATTCTGATTCTGAAGGTAATCTAAATTTTGGAGATAGTATTCCATCAGATACTTTAACTTGTCTACCTGAGAATTGATCTTTAGAAGGTTTAGACGCTCCTTTTTTTCTTACAACTGGCAATCCTTTTTTGTAAACTGAAGAATCTCCTTCGAATAATAAATAAGGGTTTTCTAAATAAGTATCAGTATTGAAATAGTTGTTACCGTTTAATTCTAATGAATCGCTTGCATAGATATCACTCAAAATACCTCTATCAATTAGAGTTTTTTCAGAAACTCTATCGCTTCTCCATTTACAATATTCGCTCGCTTGTAACCAACTCACACCAACAACAGGGTAGTTTGCATAAGAAGGGTGACGTAAATAATTTTCAGTAAGTAATTCGTTTGCTCCTAAAGTATTTCTCCAAACTAGAGTGTCAGGCAATGCACTTTCGTAAATATGTTTGTTTTGCTCTTCTGATTTTGGGAATATTTTTTCTACCCATTCTAAATAAAATAAGTATTCTGCATTTGTAACTTCAGCTTCATCAAGAAAAAATGAACGCACTTGCATATCAACAGGAGTTGTATTCCAATCGAATAACACATCATCTTGAACATGGCCCATTGTGAAAGTTCCTCCTTCAATTAATACCATTCCTGGAGGTGTTTCTTGACCTTTAAATTTTCCTTTGATAGAAAAGCCTCTTTTTTCTTTATCTTTAGAACTCCAGCCTGTTAATGAGGTGCTATTTTCGTTACTTCTATTTCGACAGCCAACTGTTAGCGTTGCCAATAGAATAATAAATAAATATTTTACCTTAACAATTTTCATATTCTTTGTACTTTAGGGTTTTATTAGTGTCGCAATATACACCAAATAAATTTTTTTACAAGTTTTTTTAATAGAATGTGTTTCCATTATTCGAGTATATAACGATTGTTTTTTTTCTTTATTATATGTAATGTTGCAATGCGTTAAAATATCTAATGAAAATCAACGTTTATTACTGTAATATGAATAAGATAAAATATACTATTTTCGCTTTAATACTCTCATTTTTTGTGGGTTACTCTCAAAATACTGTAAGTGAGAAAATTGATTTAAAGTGGGATGACAGCGCTTCTGTTACTACAAGTAAAAGAAACAAATTACAAATTCCTCTTGTTGAAGGTCAATTTATTGATGATAATCAGATTCCTGTTTTTACTAAAAGTTGGAATGTTGAAAACGGATATTCTATAGACTCCTACAGGATTATCAATGTAAATTATCAAGTTTTATCTACACAGGTTTTAAGAGATTTATTGATCAATAAAATTCCTGTTTCTATTGTAAGTTCATTTGAAGTTGCGAAATCAAGAGATAATTCTGAACTTATTTTAACATTAACTCCTTTAATTAGAGAAGGAAGTGTTATTAAAAAAATTACGTCATTTAGTATTGAATATTCACTAAAAAGAAAGCTGTCTAATAGATTATCAAATTCCAGAGGCACTTCTAATTCCGTTTTATCATCAGGAAATTGGTATAAATTTTCAGTAGACACAACAGGAGTTTTTAAAATTAACCGTTCGTTTTTAAGTAGTTTAGGAATAAACACATCAAGCGTAAATCCGAAAAAAATAAAAATTTACGGAAACGGAGGACAAATGCTACCTTTTCTAAATAGTGATTTTCGGTATGACGATTTACAAGAAAACGCAATTTATGTAAGTGGTGAAGATGATAATAGTTTTGATAGCAATGATTTTGTCCTTTTTTATGCTAAGGGACCTAATGCATGGAAGTTAAACACTTTGAATAGTGAAGTTAAACATCAAAAAAATATTTTTTCTGATGTATCTTATTACTTTATAAATGTTGATGGAGTTGATGGTAAAAGAATTAATGATGAAATCCCTATAATTAATGCTGCAACCTCGCAGATAACAACGTTTAATGATTATACTTTTTATGAATATGATAAAGAGAATTTAATTGGTATTGGTCAACAATGGTTTGGAGAGAAATTTAATATTGAGAACACTCAAACTTTTATTATACCTTTTGAAAAATGTAGTGTTTCAGAAGACATTAATGTAAGAGTTAGAGGAGTTGTAGATTCTGCTACAGATACACAAATGAGTATCAAAGTAAATGGACAAGATTTATATACGTTAAACTTTCCAGCAATTACAAATAGTCTGGTACATGGAGTTGCAAGAGAGCAAATTGGAAGTGTATCAAATTCAAATGATTTTGTTACAGTTGAAATTACTTTTAATAATAATGGTAACCCTTCCGCAGATGCACATTTAGATTACATTGAAGTTATTGGTAAAAAAGAACTTCAAATGACTACAGAACAATTTGGGTTTAGGAGTTTTGAAGCGGCTAACGGTAGCGGAGTTGTTCAATATCAGATTCAAAATGCCGTGTCAATTGATCAAATTTGGGATGTAACAGACTTTTTGAATCCTGTAATAATAGCAAATCAATCTACAAGTGGAAATTTTGAATTTAATGCAAATGCTGGTGATCTTAAAGAATATATTGCTTTAAATGAATCTGATTATTTCTCTCCAAAACTATTAACTTCAAGCCTCATAATAAATCAAAATTTACACGCTTTAGAAGATGTAGATTATGTAATTGTTACTAGAGGTTATTTGATGAATGAAGCAGAGAGATTAGCGGAGTATCATAGAAATAGAGGTTTGACTGTAGAGGTTGTAGATATAGAGAAAATTTATAATGAATTTTCATCTGGTAGTCCAGATTTAACAGCAATAAGAGATTTTACTAAACACCTGTATACAAATGCTACAACTATTGAAAACCGTATAAAATATTTATGCTTGTTTGGTGATGCTTCTTATGATTATAAAGATAGAATTTCTGGAAACAATAATATTGTTCCGGCCTTTTTGGCTTATGAGAGTTTTAATTTGGCTGTTTCTTATGTGACAGATGACTATTATGGAATGATGGATGATAATGAAGGCTTGTTAACTGGATCAGACAGGCAAGATGTTATAACAGGAAGAATACCTATTACAGATGTTTCACAAGCATCAAGTGCTATTGATAAAATTATAAATTATAACAGTACAAATTCTTTTGGTGATTGGAGAAATCAAGTAACTTTAATTGCCGATGATTTAGATGTGGCTAGTGAATTTATTTTAGAAACTAGCATGGAGAAAATTGCGGATTCAATTAAAGACAGAAAGCCAATAATAAATGTTAAAAAGATTTATGCTGATGCTTTTTCTCAAGAAAATTCTTCTGGAGGTGAGCGATATCCAGATGTAAACACAGCCATTTCTAACGCTGTTGAGAGAGGAACCTTATTACTCAATTATTTTGGGCATGGTGGTGAAGATGGTTGGGCTTCTGAACGATTTCTTGAAATTCAAGATGTTCAATCATGGAATAATTACAATACGCTACCATTAATTATTACTATTACATGTGAGTTTTCAAAATTCGATAATCCTTTGAGATTGTCTGGTGGAGAATATGTTTTTTGGAATGAGAATGGAGGTTCAGCATCTTTAATTACTACAACTCGTGAAATTTATATAAATGTCGGGAGAGTATTTAATGAACGATTGATGAAGTTATTATTAAATTTTAATGATGAGCAATTTACAATTGCAGATGCATTAATGCATGTAAAAAATCAACTTACAACAAGTCAACGCTTGTTTATATATTATCTTGGAGATCCAGCAATGGAACTTGCAGTCCCAAGAGCAGATGTAAAATTGACTCATATGAATGGAGTTGATATTGCAACTTCACTAGACACTATTAAAGCGCTATCTAATGTGACGTTTAACGGTATTGTGACAGACCCTCAAGGAAATCTTTTAACTGATTATAACGGAGAGCTTTCTGCAACAGTTTTTGATAAAGAAATAAACAGATCTACTTTAAATAACGATAATTTTGGATTTGTGATGGAATTTGATGCTTTAGAAAGTAAAATTTTTAGAGGTCGAGCAACCGTTGAAAACGGATTGTTTGAGTTTAATTTTGTTGCGCCTAGAGATTTAAGAATAGCCTACGGTAAAGGTAAAATTAGTTTTTATTCAGATAATAATAGTATAGATAAAGCAGGATATAATTTTGATGTTACTGTTGGAGGAATTAATGAAAATGCTCCTGGAGACAATACAGGTCCACAGATTGAATTGTATATGAACGATGAATCATTTATTGATGGAGCCAATACAAATGAATCTCCTTTATTTTTAGTAGTTCTTGAAGATGAAAACGGGATCAACACCTCTATCACAGCTGTAGATCATGATATTGTTGCAATATTAGATGGAGATCAATCTAATCCATTCATTTTAAATGATTTTTATCAAACGGAGTTGAATGATCATACAAAAGGAAAGGTAAAGTATCCTTTCAGAAATTTAGATACAGGCTTACACACTATAGAATTATGTGCTTGGGATACTTACAATAATTCTTCTTGTGCTACGTTGTCATTTGTAGTAGTTAACGATTCAGACATGGTGTTAGAAAACGTATTGAATTACCCAAATCCATTTGTAAATCACACAGAATTTTGGTTTAATCATAACAAGCCAAATGAATCATTAGAAGTTCAAATTCAGATATTTACAGTGTCTGGAAAATTAATAAAAACAATTAATAAAGCAGTGCAATCTACAGGTACTTTATCGCGTTCTATTTCTTGGAATGGACTAGATGACTTTGGAGATAAAATTGGTAAAGGTGTATATGTTTACAAACTTCATGTTAAAAGTTTAGTTTCAAACGCCAAAGCAGAAAAATATGAGAAATTAGTTATACTCCAATAAAAAATCGATATTTGTGGTTTCGCTTAAAAATAAATACAAAATTAAATGAAAAACTTACTTATTACTACTTGTATAATCTTACTAATTATACCAACTGTTAAGGCGCAAGATGAACCCAACCCAATTACAACAGCAGCACCGTTCTTATTAATTGTGCCTGATGCTCGCGCAGGTGGAATGGGAGATGTTGGTGTAGCAACAAGTGCTGATGCTAATTCACAGCATCATAATCCTGCACAATATGCATTTTTAAATTCTCAATTTTCTGTTGGAGTAAATTACACACCTTGGATGAGAGCCCTTGTAAGTGATGTTTTCTTAGGAGGCTTTACAGTTGCAAATAGACTAGATGATAGAAGTGCTTGGGCTGCAAGTTTAAAATACTTTACCCTTGGTGAAATTGAATTGAGAGAAACTGGAGACCCAAATGAAACTGTTATAATTGAAAAGCCAAGTGAACTTTCTTTTGATGGTACCTATGCATTGAAATTAAATGAATCATTTTCAATGGGAGTTACTTTAAGATATATCCGTTCAGATTTTGCGATTAAAGTGGCAAATTCAGAATTAAAGACAGTAAACACGTTTGGTGTAGATATTTCAGGTTATTACCAATCAGAAGAAGATAATTACGGAGATTTTAATGGTAAATGGCGTGGAGGTTTTAATCTATCTAATATTGGACCTAAAGTTACATATTCAGATGGTGGAAGAGAAAATTTTATTCCAACTAATTTAAAATTAGGGGGTGGTTTTGATTTTATTTTAGATGACTATAACACCATTTCAACAACTTTAGAATTCACTAAATTACTTGTTCCAACTCCGCCATTGAGAGATCCGTTAACTGGAGAGATTATTGAAGGTCAAGATGATAATATAAGTTTCTTTAAAGGAATTTTTCAATCTTTTGGCGATGCTCCAGGAGGTGGAAGTGAAGAGTTAAAAGAATTTACTTGGGCGCTTGGTGTTGAGTATATGTATGACAATGCATTTGCAATTCGTGCAGGATACTTTAATGAAAATGAGTTTAAAGGAGGACGTAAGTACTTTACTTTAGGCACAGGGTTTAAGTTTAAAAGTAGTAAAATTGATATTTCATATTTGTTTAATTCTTCTGATGTAAACAATCCTTTAGAAAATACATTGCGTTTTTCTTTAGCGTTTGACTTTGGCGAATTATATGAAGATTATTAACATTTAAATTTTTAAATGAAAAAAATTCAACTATCAACATCAATTACTTTATTTGATTCTGTTGATGAACTTCCAAAAGATGTTCAGCAATTGATGATTGAGGCTGTAAAAATTCGTAAAACAGCATATGCTCCATATTCACAATTTCATGTTGGCACAGCATTTTTACTAGAAAATGATGAAATAGTTACTGGAAATAATCAGGAGAACGCAGCGTACCCTTCTGGAATGTGTGCTGAGCGTGTTGCAGTTTGGAAAGCAAGTTCTGAGTTTCCTGATGTTAAAATTTTAAAGATTGCTATTACAGCAAGTTCTGTTAATAATCCAGTTAAAGAGCCTGTTGCTCCTTGTGGTGGATGTAGGCAGGCATTATCAGAATACGAATCAAAGCAAGATTCAAAAATAGAGATCTATTTTATGGGAGAAACTGGTGGAATAATAAAAACAGACTCTCTTCATAATCTTCTTCCACTTGCATTTGACAAATCGTTCTTGTAGTTGAAGACAACGGTGTCGGAGTAAAATAAAATATTTAGAAAATAAAAAAGGAGAGGTTAAACCTCTCCTTTTTTATTTTAAAACTTTTTCAATCACCTTTCCTGTAGATCCGTTTGGGAATTCTATACCTAGTAAAGCAGAAAGTGTAGGTGCAATGTCAATAATAGGATGATATTGATGACTCAACCCCTTTTTAATTCCATTTCCATAAAATATTAGCGGAGCGTGTGTGTCGTAATTGTAACCAGATCCATGAGTTGTACCTCCTTTATTTTCATACCAATTTGTAATTGTAGACGGTTTATAAATAAAGAGGATATCTCCAGATAATTTTTGATTATAACTATTTTGAATTAAACTTAATGGTCCTTCAATAAAAGCAGCAGTTTGTAATGTTCTTGCAGTAACTGTTTTATAGATGTCTTTATGCTCTATTAGTTCATCAGCAATTAATTGTTCTGCCTCTCCAAGATTCAAACCTAACTCCTTTATCTCTTGTTTATCAAAGTAGATGTTATTGTTTGAGATGTGTTCTATGATTTTATCAGAATTAAATAAGGCTTTTGCGATATTCTTAATATGATTACGTAATTCTTTTTTGTTCACATAACCAGCGGGAATTGAATTGTCAATTAAGTATTGTGGCACTTCTGCTGCGCCATGATCGGCAGTTAAAAAGAGGGTGTAATTATCTTTACCTACTTCATTGTCTAGAGAAATTAGCAACCTCTCAATGTCTTTATCAAGTCTTATATAAGCATCTTGAGTTTCTTTAGATGACACTCCAAAACCATGACCAATATGATCTGTGCTTGAAAAACTAACAGATAAAAAGTCTACGAATTGACTTTGTCCCATTTTTTCGTTTTTTATCGCTTCAATAGCAAAATCGGTAATTAAACTATTTCCAAATGGTGTATCTTTTATTAGACTATAATTATTATTATCTGCTCTTAATTTTGGTAATTCATATGGGAAAGTTGGAGTTTTTTTTCCCTTGAAAACTTGTTCATAGTTATTGTTATCATTAGTGCTTTCATTATAAGTAGAAATATCATAATAAGTATTCCAAGGTTTACTTAAGTAATTTTCAACTCTATTTGAGTTGTTAAAACGTGTAACCCAATCTGGAAGTTTATCTGTATAATAACTACTTGTAATCCATTTCCCTTCATCATTTCCTTCAAACCAATAAGCAGCATTTGCAGTATGACCTACTGGTAAAATAGCACCACGATCTTTTATACTGATGCCAATAGTTTTTCCCTTCATGTTTTGTGCTAGGTGCAATTGATCAGCAATTGTTGTAGTTTGTATTCTATAAGGTGATTTTTGTCCTTCATTTGATGAGGTTCCAACTGTTTTGTAGCGATTATCACCGACACAATTAATCATTTTTTTTGATTGTTTATCATACCAATCGTTTGATAAAACACCATGATTTTCTGGAGTTGTACCTGTAAAAATTGAAGCGTGCCCAACACCTGTTTTAGTTGAAGAATAATTAAAATGTGCGTTTTTAAGATTATAGCCATCTTTCATTAAACGTTTAAAACCACCTTCACTATATTTATTGTAAAATCTAGATAAGTAATCATAACGCATTTGATCAACAACAATTCCAATAACTAATTTTGGTTTATTGCTTTTTTCTATAGTCGAATTACTAGTTGTATTATGTCCTTGTGCTTTGCAGTTAATTAGTGTAAATGCTAAAACGAAAAGTAAAATTAATTGTTTCATTTAGGTATAATGGATAAAATTTTAAAACAAAGTTACAATTTTAGATAGTATTAACTTTTTATTTATGTTAAGATTCTGTAAAAGATTGTATAAATTTAATATTTTAGCAAAAAGAAATTAAATGAATTATTTAGAGCATATTGGTAAATACTTTATGATGCTTAGAGAGGTCTTTAAACGTCCACAGAAATGGAAGATTTTTAGAGAAACCTTATTCAGAGAAATTGAAGATTTAGGTTTAAAGTCTTTAGGTATAATTATGTTTATTTCTTTTTTTATTGGAGGTGTTGTTGCTATTCAAACAGCCCTGAATGTAGATAGCCCATTTATTCCCAAGTATTTAATTGGTTTTGCTACTAAACGCACAATGATTTTAGAATTCGGTCCAACTTTTACCTCTATTATTTTAGCGGGTAAAGTAGGTTCGTATATTGCTTCAAGTATGGGAACAATGAGAGTAACTGAGCAGATAGATGCACTCGAAGTTATGGGGATAAACTCATTGAGTTATTTAGTTTTACCTAAATTAATTGCAACATTATTATTTTACCCTTTTTTAGTCCTAATCGCTATGTTGTTGGGTATTATTGGTGGATGGGTGGCTGGGAATTTAACAGGCTTATTTTATACAGTAGATTATATTAACGGAATTCAGTTAGATTTCAATCCGTATTATATTAAATATGCATTGATAAAAACAGTTATTTTCGCTTTTGTTATTGCTACCATTCCAGCATATCATGGGTATTATGTAAAGGGAGGTTCTTTAGAAGTAGGACGCGCAAGTACTCAAGCTGTAGTTTGGACAAGTGTAGTGATTATATTATTAAATTATTTCTTAACTCAAATGCTTTTAGGATAATGATAGAAGTAACAAATTTGAATAAAAGTTTTGGTGATGCCCATATTTTAAAAGGGGTTTCTGCTGTTTTTGAAAAGGGAAAAGTAAATATGGTTATTGGCCAAAGTGGTTCTGGAAAAACAGTTTTCCTAAAATGTATGTTAGGTTTGCACACACCTGAAATAGGTGATATTTCTTTTGACGGTCGCGTGTACTCTCAATTAAATATTGATCAAAAACGGCTGCTAAGAACAGAAATTGGAATGTTGTTTCAAGGTGGAGCATTATTTGACTCTTTAACTGTAGAAGAGAATATCATGTTCCCTTTAAAGATGTTTGCGAACCAAAATAAAAAGGAAATGCTTCATAGAGTGAATTTTGTTCTTGAGCGCGTTAATTTACCAGGATTAAACAAAAAATTTCCTGCTCAACTTTCTGGAGGTATGCAAAAGAGAGTCGCAATTGCTAGAGCAATTGTAATGAACCCTAAATATTTGTTTTGTGATGAACCCAATTCTGGATTAGATCCACAAACCGCGACTGTTATTGATAATTTGATTCAAGAAATTACAGCTGAATATAATATTGTGACAGTTGTAAATTCACATGATATGAATTCTGTGATGGAAATTGGAGAAAAAATAGTCTTTTTAAAAGATGGAGAAAAAGCATGGGAAGGGTCCAATAAAGATATCTTTATAACTGATAATGAGGTGGTCGTAAACTTTGTGTATTCGTCTAATTTATTTAAAAAAGTTCGTGAATCTTATTTTAAAGAAAGTAAATAAAAAAACTATTTGTTTTATATAAAAAGTAAACTATATTTGCAGCCGCAAAAAGCGTAAAAGGACGACTTGGTAGCTCAGTTGGTAGAGCACCTCCCTTTTAAGGAGGTGGTCCTGGGTTCGAGCCCCAGCCAAGTCACAAAAATTAAAAATCCGAAGTGAAAACTTCGGATTTTTTTTGTTTTAAAGATTTTTTTTATTCTCTTACAACTTTTAGCGTGTCAAGGCTCAGTCGAATTTTTAACCAGTTTTTTAATTTTTGCTCTTGCTCTTGATTGTTATTCGGAATAGAATCATACCATGTTGTTGTGAAAACAACCAATGTATCTGTTGACTTAAAATTAGTTGAGATTACATTGGCATAACTTAGTGTTTTTAGCCCTGTATAATTGATTTTCGCCTCTTGGCTAATAGTAGAAAAAGGGACTTTATAATATGTATTCAATTCAGCCTCTAACAATTTAATTTTATCTTCACTTTGTTTTATTTTCTCGTCTCTAGAAGATATGATTTCTTGATTTCTGGAATATAAATCAGTAAGGTTTTGAACTTCTGCTCTTATATCAGAGTCGTCAGTACCTTGCTGTATGTTTAATGTAGTTGTTGGTAAGCCATAATCAGTTAGTTTCTCTTCCCACTGTTCTATTTCGGTACTGTTAAGTGTTTTGCCATAAAGAACTAGTTTAATGCTGTTCTTTTCATAGTTTATGTTTTTATCATCTTCATCAATAATACTGATTCCATCATTTTTCATTTCTTGGATAAAACTATTTGCTTTTTGTACAAATTGACCTTTTTGAAACAGTTGATAAAATTGGAAAACGCTAAAACCAAAAACAAGAATAGCTACAAATGAAGCTAATTGAGCAATACGCTTTCTTTTTGCAGAATTGATATACTTTACCATCGGAAAACGCAGAAATTTTATAATCAAAAATGTAGCTAAAGCAATATAAATAGTGTTAATTGTAAATAAGAACATTGCGCCAAAAAAATACTCAAAATTCCCAATAGCCAATCCGTATCCTGCAGTACATAGTGGAGGCATCAAGGCTGTTGCAATTGCAACACCAGCAATAGTATTGGTTTGTTTTGAACGTCTACTCAATGCAACAATCAAAGCCAGTCCACCAGCAATTGCAATAAAAACATCGCGAACGTCGGGTGAAGTCCTTGCTATTAATTCAGGTGTTTCATTTTGAAAAATCGGAATTTTGAAAAATAGAAATGATGTGATTAAACTTAATCCAATCATAACACCAAGATTAACAAAAGAACGTCTTAAAGTGTCAATATCATTAATACCTATAGATAGACCTACGCCCAAAATTGGTCCCATTAGAGGAGAGATAAGCATGGCTCCGATAACAACAGCAGTAGAACTAGTATTCAGTCCAATTGATGCAATTAAAATTGAAAAAACTAAGACCCATGCTGTATGACCTTGCATGGAAATATTATTTTTGACATCTTCTATTGTGCCACTTTTATCAGTGTCATGTCTAATGTCTAATACGTTGCTTAAAAAATCTTTGAAATTACGCCATATACTTCTAAAGTCTTGAGGTGTATTTTCTGGAGTTGGTTCAATTTTTTTTTCAAATTTTGATTCCATATGATTTATTTTTATACAAATTCATTGCCAAAGTCTTCTTTTACTTGACTAGTAATTTGCTTAATATCTTGTTCGTTACTTTTTGGACAAATTAGTAAAACATCATCTTTTTCTACCACAATATAATCGTTTAGTCCTTGAATAACAACACGCTTGCCATTTTGAGTTTTCACCATGTTGTTAGATGAATCTCTAAAGATAGTTTTGCCGCCTACAGATGCGTTTTGATTTGAGTCTTTTGGGAGTTTATTATATAGAGAGCCCCAAGTTCCAAGGTCATTCCAATCAAAATTCACGGGTAATACATGAACATTTTTGGCTTTTTCTAATATTCCGTAATCTATAGAAATGTTTTCTGCATTTGCATAATTTGTATTAATGAAATCATCTTCAAACTCTGTATTATAAACATTATTTGCTTTACAAAACAGCGAATACATTTCTGGCAAACTAGATTCAAATGCTTTTAAAATACTTTTTACACTCCAAATGAAAATCCCTGCATTCCAAAGGTAGTCACCACTTTCAATAAATTTCTCCGCATTTTCTAAATTAGGCTTTTCGGTAAATTGTTTTACCTTTTTTATTTCAGTTCCGTTATTTTCATATTGAATATATCCATAACCTGTATTTGGAGAACTTGGTTGAATTCCAAGCGTCATCAACACATCATTTTGTTGACAAAAATCAAAAGCAGTTTCAATATTGTCTATAAATTGTGGTTCATTTTCAATCCAATGATCACTCGGAGCAATAATCATTACTCCATCAGGATTTATAGCGTGTATTTTAAGAGCTGCATATAATATACATGGAGATGTATTTCTCATGCAAGGCTCTAGTAGTAATTGCTTTTTTGTAGTGTTCTCCAATTGATCTAAAACTAAATCCTTATATCTTTTATTCGTAGATATTAAAATGTTTTCTGACGGAATCAATTTTTCTAATCGACTAAATGTTTTTTGAATTAATGAATCACCAGTTCCAAGCATATCGTGAAACTGTTTTGGATATTCTTGAGTACTCATTGGCCAAAAACGGGAACCTACACCTCCAGCCATAATGATTGCGTAATAATTTTCTTTCATATTTATTTTGATGTCTCTAATTCAACTTCAGTATTTTGGTTGAAAAGATATAATTTTTTGGTTTTTAATTCTATGCACTCAAATCGAGTACGTCTTTTATTTCCTTTGCGAAATATACGATTTTTAAAAACGAATTTAGAATCGAAAGGAATCTCAAAGATAAAATTCGTGTCAGTCTTTTCGCTAAAGAGTTTCATTGCTAAAGCTAATTTAACATCAGAATCGGTACTTGCTTTTGGGTTTTTGAGATACTTTGCTAAGTGTGGAAGGATCTCTTTTGGATAAATCTCTGGATGTAAAAAAGGCAGCATCAAATGTTGAAAATTTTGTTTCCATTCTTTACCGTGAGGTTGAACACGTCTTTCATTAAGATGCGTAACCAAATGAGCAACTTCATGAATTAAAGTCAATAAGAATTGATATGGATTTAAATTATTGTTGACAGTAATTTGATATTCTCTATCTTTAGTAAGTCTAAAATCACCGTGTTTTGTAGCGCGCTTATTGACTATTTTTAATTGATGAGGATATTTATTTAGTAGTTCATTTACTAAACTCACTGAAGTTTCAGGAATGTATTTTTTTAGACTTTTCTGCATTTAATACAAATGTAATTATTATGGCGTTGAACTAGAAACTTGTAATACTTTTCCGTTATAGAATTTATTTCCTGTTAATGAAAAAGTATAAATGTATTCAGCCATTTCTAATGCTGTAGTTGGTGCTTTATAGTCAGGAAAAGCCTCTTCCAACATTTCTGTTTGTACGGCTCCAAGAGCGAGTACATTAAATGCAATTCCAGAATCTTTGTATTCTTCGGCCAATAATTCTGTGAGTGTTATTACTGCACCTTTAGATGAACTATAAGCTGCTAATCCTGTAAACTTCATACTACCTTGAATTCCTCCCATACTACTAATTGTAACAACATGACTTTGTTTATTTAAAAACGGAATTACTTTTCGTGTCATTTCTGCAACTGCAAATACATTTACTTTATAGACGTCAATAAAATCTTGTGTTGATATTTCTGAAAATGGCTTATTGACTAATTTGCCTGCATTGTTGATTAAAATATCAACATGAGACCAATTATCCTGAACGAAGGCGGTAACTTTTTCAATTTCTTTTTCATCAGAAATGTCAATAGATAAAGTAGTTATATTAGGATTGTTTAATTTATTTATTGGTTCACTATTTCGTGAAATAGCAAGTACATTATGGTTCGAATTTGCAAATAATTGCGCCAATTCATATCCAATTCCTCGACTTGTACCTGTAATGATTACGTTTTTCATTTATTCAAATTCTATATGTTGATACGCGCCAATATCTGGACTTGAAACTCGACTTTGACCTAATATGTCTTCAGGAACTTGCAATGCTTCTGTTGGATTTGCTAAGCCATTCCCTGAAGATTCTTGACCAATAATCAAATCATTGGTAAAGGAGTCTTTAAAGTGTGGCGTTTCATTTAAAATATTATTTTGGAAATGAACCATATCAGTAAAATCATATTCAAGGATTTCAGAATAATTATTATTAAAGTCGTTGAAACGAATTAGATTATTCTTGAAATTATAATTGAAATCAGAACCGTCAACTTTATCTAATAATAACTCAATATTATTGCTGCCATAGATAATGCAGTTTGTGAAATTTGCTTCTACCAAATTTCGAGTTTCTACAATTTCAGAACCATTATCTGTATACGTGAAATAATTATTAACTAACACGGTTGGGAATTGTCTAAAACTATTATTCCAATAGTTAGCAAATGTTGAATGTGTAAAATTGTATGTTCCACCTATAACACAAGCGAGTGAAGAGAATCCGGCATTATTTATCACAATATTCTCACCTAAAATATTCGTTTCTCTACCTAAAATTCCATAATTAGAATGATTATATAATTGTGAATTTTTAATTATGAGTGTTGGAGTAGAGATACTTCCAATTGAATCTAAAAGAATCCCGATACTTCCGTTTTTTATGGTTGTATAATTAATCTCATGATCTTTACTTCCAGCTCTCATCCATATTGTTCCCCATTGTCCAGGTGTTTCGCTGAAATTAGGTTCGAGTCTATCTCCTTCAATAAGTACTTGATTATTAAGTTCACCATTGATTTTTAAAGTTGCTTTATCATCTATAATTAAACCTGAATTTTCATGAAAGTGAACTTTTGCTCCAGCGTCAATAGTCAATGTTTTGTTTTCTGCCACTGCTGCATAGCCATATATAACATAAGGCTTTTCGCTAGTAAAGTTTAATTCGCTATCTTCTAAAAATCGCCCTTTTATAGCAGTCGGTTGACCATCTAAAGTTAAAGAATCGATGACTCTTGTAATCGGATTTTGATTTGGTTTAATAAAAACGGCATCTTGAACTAGAGTTACTAGATTTATATCTTGAATATTTTCTCCATTGTCAAACAGAATTTCATCAGTATATAAAGGATCTATAACTTGAGTGAAATCAATAGTAGTTTCTATAAAAACGTAAATACTATCTTTTGCTAAAATTTCAATATTTTCAAATGATTTCCCTGGAAGACCATCAACATTTAAACGGTAGTTAGAACTTTCTCCTTTGGCTAAACGTACACTTGGAATATAGATATCATTATTACTTCTGTTATATACTCTTAAGTTATAAGTACTCGAACCAATATTTGTAAAAACAGTATCTAAATATACGGTGTCTTTTGAAAAACGAAGTTCTCCTGTGCTAGGAACTGTTTCAAAATCATCTCTACAAGACGATAGAATAACTATAAAAATTAATGAGAAAAAAAGCAAATAGTTTTTCATAAAGATAATTTGGTATAAAAATATAACTTTTATTGAAAGTGATTATTGTTTTAATCTCTTTTTATCAACTCAATTTCAAATAATTTACTCCAATTTTTCCCTGTCACATATAATTTGTTTGTTGCTTTATCAAAAGCAATTCCGTTTAAAACATCTAATTGTGCATGTTGTTCCACTTTGTCTTTCAGTCCGTTGAGGTTAGCAACACCATCAATTTTACCAGTAGCAGCATCAACAATTAAGATTGAGTTTTGCTGATATACATTTGCATATATCTTACCATCAATATATTCTAACTCGTTTAATTTTTCAACTTTACGTTTATTAGTATATGCCTCGATATAGCTTTCTTCTGCTTGTGTATCTGGATTTAAAAACCAAATACGTTCAGTTCCATCAGTTTTTATTAACTTTTCTCCGTTGTTGGTCAATCCCCAGCCTTCAATACTATTTTTATATTTAAAAGTACCTTTTTCTTCAAAAGTATTAAAATCAAAAATAAATCCTATAGCTTTACTCCAAGTAAGCATGTATATATTATCTCCAAATTTCGTCATTCCTTCTCCAAAATATTGTTTGTCTAAATCAATTTTCTGTAAGATTTTTCCAGTTTTCAGCTCTACTTTTCTTAATGAAGAGCGACCAAGTTGACCCGTGCTTTCGTATAAAAAGCCATTATGAATTTCTAAGCCTTGAGTATATGAGTTTTTATCATGTGGATAGGTGTTTATAATTTTATAATCATAAATATCAGGAGCGGTATCTGCAAGAAAATAAACAGTATTGGTTAGTTTTTTAGTTTTTTTAGCGTAAAAAACGAGTGCAGTAATTGTATGTCTTCCTAATTTATAGTCTTTTATATCTAAATTTGTTTTGAAGTTTTCAGATAGAGTTATTTTTTTATTATCTATAGTTAGTTGAACTGAATCAATAGGGCTGTTGCTTTTTTCAATCAATGAAACATTCAGTACCTTGCTGATATTCAATTTTTTAGGAGACTCTAATTTAAAATTATAATCGGTTTCACAAGAAAAAATGATTGTAGAAATTAATAGTATAACTATATAATTTTTTAAACGCATGATATTGAATTTTGTAAGTGCTTATTTTTATACAAATAAAACACTTTTATTATTTGAAATATCAAAAATATAGTTAAATTTGCAAACTCAAAATTATCAACGTCAAAAAGCGTTGGCTTAAAATTTAAAAAAATGAAAAAAGGTATACACCCAGAAAATTACAGAATGATGGCATTTAAAGATATGTCAAATGGAGACGTGTTTTTAACTCGTTCAACTGCAGATTCTAAAGAAACGTTAGAACATGAAGGTGCTGAGTATCCTTTAATAAAATTAGAGATATCAAGAACTTCTCATCCATTTTATACTGGTAAGAGTAAATTAATTGATACAGCAGGACGTATTGATAAGTTCAAAACTAAATATGCTAAATTCAAAAAGTAATATTTTAGTACTATATAATTTAAAAAAAGCCTCGATGAAAATCGAGGCTTTTTTTATTTACAAAAAACAGTCTATTAATTTTGACTGTCTTAATTTTTGTTAGTGTTTTAAATTAACGAGTTTACACAACCATCGTTACAGGATTTTCAATAAATCCTTTTAATGTTTGTAAAAATAATGATCCTGTTGCGCCATCAACTGTTCTATGGTCACAAGCAAGTGTTAATTTCATTGTATTACCAATAACTATTTGTCCGTTTTTAACAACTGGTTTTTCAACGATATTTCCAACAGAAAGTATTGCTGAATTTGGTTGATTGATAATAGATGTAAAACTTTCTATCCCAAACATTCCTAAATTAGAAATAGTAAATGTACTGCCGTCCATTTCTGCAGGCGTCAATTTTTTGTTTCTAGCTCTACCTGCAAAATCTTTAACAGAGGCCCCTATTTGAGGTAAAGTTTGCTCGTTGGCAAATTTCACAACAGGAACTACTAAGCCATCTTCAACAGCAACAGCAACACCAATATGTACATGGTTATTCAACTTCATTCTATCATCAAACCATTGAGAATTTACTTGAGGGTGTTGTTTTAAAGCCAACGCACATGCCTTAACAATCATATCATTGTATGATATTTTTGTATCTGGAATTGAATTGAACTGTTGGCGGAATGCAATTGCATTTTCCATATCAAATTCAACCGCTAAATAATAATGTGGCGCTGTAAATTTAGATTCTCCTAAACGTTTTGCAATTACTTTACGCATTTGCGAATGTTTAATTTCATCAAAGTCTTCTTGACCTGATGCAACAAATTTTTGTACAGATGCTGTAGAACTAGAACTAGTTGGAACATAATTCACAACATCTCTCTTTATAATTCTACCGTGATCTCCAGATCCATTAACAGATGTTAGATTAATTCCCTTTTCCTCAGCTAATTTTCTTGCCAAAGGCGAAGCGATAATTCGTCCGTCTGAATTGTTATTTGTATTTGTTTGAGGAGTTGCAGCAACCGTTTCAATTTTTTCCGAGACTGCTTTTGGAGCTTCTTTAACTTCTATTTTGGGCTGCTCACTTTCAGATTTGAAATTGGCAACAACAGCATCAATATTAACTCCTTCATCACCAATAACAGCTAGTAATGAATCAACTACAGCGCTATCTCCTTCTTGCAAACCTATATATAATAAAGTTCCTTCATTGAAAGATTCAAACTCCATCGTTGCTTTGTCTGTTTCGATTTCAGCAAGTATATCTCCTTCTTCAATTTTATCTCCAACTTTTTTCAACCAAGTTGATACCGTTCCTTCCGTCATTGTATCACTTAATCTTGGCATTGTTATCACTACAATCCCTTCAGGAATTTCTGAAGTTGTAGTTTCTGTAACAGTTTCTTTTTCTTCAACTACAGAAGTGCTTTCAATAACAGTTTCTTCTATTGCAGAAGCGCCTTTAAGTAATTCTGAAATATCTTCTCCTTCTTCACCAATAATTGCTAAAAGAGAATCTACTAATGCAGATTCACCTTCTTGTAAGCCAATATATAAAAGAAACCCTTCGTTGAAAGATTCGAATTCCATTGTTGCTTTGTCTGTTTCGATTTCAGCAAGAATATCTCCTTCTTCAATTTTATCTCCAACTTTTTTAAGCCAAGTTGATACAACTCCTTCTGTCATTGTATCACTTAATCGAGGCATGTTTATTATTTCTGCCATTATCTATGTTTTAAAAATGGATAATCTTCTTGTTCATACACCATATCATATAGTTGTTTTACTTCTGGATATGGAGAATCTTCAGCATATTTGACACATTCAGCAACTTCACTCTTTACTCCTTTATCTATAGTGTCAATTTCATCTTGAGATAGATAGTTTTTATCTTTGATAATATCTAAAACTTGAGTAATAGGATCTATTTTTTTGTATTCAGCAACTTCATCTTTCGTTCTGTAGTGTTGTGCATCAGACATTGAATGACCTCTGTATCTATACGTTTTCATTTCTAAGAATGTAGGTCCATCACCACGTCTTGCGCGTTCAATTGCTTCAGACATTGCTTCGGCAACTTTTACAGGGTTCATTCCATCAACGGGTCCACAAGGCATTTCGTACCCTAAACCGAGTTTCCAAATATCTGTATGGTTTGCTGTTCTTTCAACTGAAGTTCCCATTGCGTATCCATTATTCTCTACGATAAAAACTACGGGTAATTTCCAAAGCATTGCCATGTTAAAAGTTTCATGAAGTGAACCTTGACGAGCAGCACCATCTCCAAAATAGGTCAATGTTACACCATCTCTTTCAAAATATTTATCAGCAAAAGCAATTCCAGCTCCTAAAGGTATTTGACCTCCTACAATTCCATGACCACCATAAAAACGATGTTCTTTTGAAAAGATGTGCATAGATCCACCCATACCTTGAGAAGTTCCAGTTACTTTTCCATAGAGTTCAGCAAAAACTTTCTTTGCATCAACTCCCATTCCTATTGGTTGAACGTGGTTACGATACGCAGTAATCATTTTATCTTTAGTCAAGTCCATTGCATGTAAAGCTCCTGCTAAAACTGCTTCTTGACCATTATATAAATGTAAAAAACCTCTTACTTTTTGTTGGATATAAACAGCTGCTAACTTGTCTTCAAATTTTCTCCAAAACAGCATGTTTTTATACCAATCGATATAGGTCTCTTTTGTAATAGGTTTCATATGGTTATAAATTATAGTAAAGACAAAAATAACACTTTATAAATTATTGAAAAATAATAAAGGGTGTTTTTTTAAGCAAACGATTTAGTTGGAATTATTGGCTAAGTTTTATTAAAATAATTGGTTTATTTGAGCGTATTGCAATAATAAAATTGTCTTAGCATCCATAATTTTATTATTAGAAATCATATTGATAGCTTGTGAAAAAGGCATTTCTAAAACCTCAATATTTTCATGTTCATTATCAAGTCCGCCACCTTCACTAACTTTCATTTCGTCTGTATATTCTGCAATAAAAAGATGTAAAATTTCGGTAACTGCTCCAGGAGACATATACGTTTCCATTACTTTTTTAATGCGTGTAATTTTGTATCCTGATTCTTCTTCGGCTTCTTTTATGGCGCATTTTTCTGGTGCATCTCCATCTAGAACTCCAGCGCAAACTTCAATCATCATACCGTCATCATTGCCATTAGCATACGTTGGCATTCGAAATTGCTTTGTTAAAATTACCGTTTTCTTAGAAGTGTTATACAATAATATTGCGGCGCCATTACCTCGATCATATGATTCTCGATGTTGAGTTTCCCAAACACCTTTATCATTTAAATAATCAAAAGTAATTTTATTTAATGTATACCAATTATCAGAAAGTAATTGAACATTTATATTTCTTACGCTATCATTTGGCATTACATATAATCTTCTATTGGATTACAAGAACAGATTAGATTTCTATCTCCATAAGCGTCATTTACTCGTCTTACAGTTGGCCAATATTTATTTTCACTAATATATTCTAACGGAAAAGCGGCTTCTTTTCTACTGTAAGAGTACTTCCAATCATCTGTAGTAATCATTGCAAGTGTATGAGGAGCATTTTTTAAAACAGAATCTTTAGTAGCTTCATATTCATCTATTTCTTTCTTGATACTTACTAGTGCGCTAATAAATCTATCTAACTCTGCTTTATTCTCACTTTCAGTTGGTTCAATCATTAAAGTTCCAGCAACTGGAAATGATAATGTTGGTGCATGAAATCCATAATCCATTAGTCGTTTGGCAATATCAGTAACTTCGACACCTTTTTCTTTAAACTCTCTAAAGTCAACAATCATTTCGTGTGCAGCTCTACCTTTTTCTCCTGCATATAAAATTGAATAGTGTTTTTCTAATTCAGATTTTAAATAATTGGCGTTTAAAATTGCAATTTTTGTAGCTTGTGTTAAACCACCAGTTCCTAAAAGTTTTATATAAGCATATGAAATAATATCTACCAATGATGAACCCCAAGGTGCTGAAGAAATTGCAGTAATCGCATTTTTTCCTCCAGTTTTAATAATAGGATTAGAGGGTAAGAACTCTGCTAAATGTGCAGCGACACATATAGGTCCAACTCCTGGACCACCACCTCCATGAGGTATTGCAAAAGTTTTGTGTAAATTTAAGTGACAAACATCTGCTCCAATTGTAGCAGGATTTGTCAATCCAACTTGTGCATTCATATTTGCACCGTCCATATAGACTTGTCCGCCAAAAGAGTGAATTGTATTTGTAATTTCTTTTATTTCTGATTCAAAAACTCCATGTGTTGAAGGATACGTTACCATCAAGGCCGCTAAATTGTCTTTATGCAATTCTGCTTTCTCTCTTAAATCATCTAAATCAATATTTCCATTTTCAGATGTTTTGGTAACTATAATTTTCATTCCAGCCATTGCTGCAGAAGCCGGATTTGTTCCGTGAGCAGAAGCGGGAATTAAACAGATATTTCTGTTAGAATCTCCACGAGATTGATGATATGCTCTTATCACTAATAATCCAGCATATTCTCCTTGTGCTCCAGAATTTGGTTGTAATGAAGTTGCTGCAAACCCTGTAATTTCATTTAATGAGGCTTCTAAACCTTTAAATAATTCTTGATAACCTTGTGCTTGATCAATAGGAACAAAAGGGTGTATGTTATTCCAACTTCCATAACTTAATGGAAGCATTTCTGATGCAGCATTTAGTTTCATTGTACATGATCCTAGAGCAATCATAGAATCTGTTAAAGAAATATCTTTTCGTTCTAACCTTTTTATATAACGCATCATTTCAGTCTCTGAATGATAACTGTTAAAAACTTCATGTTGCATAAACGTTGAAGTTCGCTCTAAAGAAGAGGTGATTGCTTTTTTATCAGCTATTTTTACTGCTGAAATATCTTTTGATTCCGCCTTTCCTAATACGTTTAAGATTTCATTGATAGAATCTAGTGTAGTCGTTTCATTTAGAGAAATTCCAATGGTGTTTTCATCAATAATTAAGAAGTTAATTTCTTTTCTTTCTGCAATTTCTTTCACTTTTTCAGCATCTGAAACTTTGACTTTTAGGGTGTCAAAATAGATGTTATTTTCTTGGGTTATTCCCATTTTTTGCAAACTCTCATCTAAAGTTTTTGCTAATGAATGAATTTTATTCGCAATATATTTTAATCCATCAGGACCATGATATACGGCATACATTCCAGCCATTACTGCTAATAAAACTTGAGCAGTACAAATGTTTGAAGTTGCTTTTTCTCTTTTTATGTGTTGTTCTCTGGTTTGAAGTGCCATTCTCAAGGCTCTATTTTCATTTGCATCAACAGTAACTCCAATAATTCTTCCAGGAATTGAACGTTTGTATGTTTCAGAAGTCGCGAAATAACCTGCATGAGGTCCTCCATAACCTAACGGAACTCCAAAACGTTGCGTTGTTCCAACGGCAACATCTGCACCCATTTCTGCTGGTGATTTTAATAAAGATAGACTTAATAAGTCTGCAGCAACTATAACTTTAGTCTCGTTTTGATGCGCGTCACTTATGAATGAGGTGTAATCAAAAACTTCACCATGTTTCCCAGGATATTGGACAATGGCACCAAACATATCATCAGTAAAATTGATGGTTTCGTGATTTCCAATGACCAATTTAACATTAAGAGGAGTTGCTCTTGTTTTTAATATATCTATAGTTTGAGGTAAAACTTCTTCTGAAACGAAAAATGTAACAGCGGCCGATTTTTTTTGACTTCTACTTCTATTGTTATATAACATAATCATTGCTTCAGCAGCAGATGTTCCTTCATCTAATAATGATGAATTTACCATTTGAAATCCTGTTAAATCTCCAATCATAGTTTGGTAATTTAAAAGTGCTTCCAATCTACCTTGAGAAATTTCAGCTTGATATGGTGTGTAAGAAGTATACCAACTTGGATTCTCAAATATATTTCTTTGAATTACGGCAGGAGTAATCGTACCATGATATCCTAATCCAATATATGTATTGAACTGTTTGTTTTTAGAGGCTAAACTTTTAATATGAACTAAAAATTCAGATTCACTTAACGCTTTAGGTAAATCTAATGGATTTTTTAAACGAATGTCATTAGGGATTGTTTGTGTGATCAATTCATCTAATGAATTAACACCAATATTCTCTAACATTGATTTTACTTCGGACTCTCTTGGTCCAATATGTCTTAAAGCGAATGAATCTGTTCTCATTTTATAACTGTCTCTTATACACATCTCCGAGCCCACGAGACTAGGCATGATCT
>OJBS01000167.1_pt1 | contig 24870 bp, 25 predicted proteins | sample 1590941 | NCBI WGS metagenome assembly OJBS01 (sample SAMN05416785, study PRJEB24817) | seawater metagenome | isolation source: Sea water | place: Canada:Atlantic | collected 2013-11
TCGGCAGCGTCAGATGTGTATAAGAGACAGATTATAGGTTTAATTGTGATAGTAGTGTCAGCGATATTTTTAATTTCTTCTAAAGAAAATCAGTCAAAATATTTCAGTGCTTTTTGGGTAGAATCGCTCCCGATTTTTTGGTTTCTATTAATATTTCTCGGATTAAATCTGTAAGTTTGTGTTAAACATAATTTAATTAATTTGAGCCAATATAAATCTACATTAGAGTTTGCTAAAAAACTTGATTCTGATGACGAATTAAAATCGTACAGAAACAAATTTCATATCCCAAAAGATGTGGATGGAAACGAGTTAATTTACTTAACAGGAAACTCACTTGGATTGCAACCTAAAGTTACTAAAGACTATATAAATCAAGAGTTAGAGGATTGGGCAAATCTTGGGGTAGAAGGGCATGTACATGCTAAAAATCCTTGGCTGTATTATCATGAGTTTTTGACCCAAAGTATGGCTAAAATTGTAGGCGCTAGACCTTTGGAGGTTGTGGTGATGAATACCTTGACAACCAACCTTCACTTGATGATGGTTTCATTTTATAAGCCTACAAAAAAGAGATATAAAATATTGATCGAAGCAGATGCTTTTCCATCAGATAAATATGCTGTAGAATCACAATTACGTCATCATGGTTATGATGATAGCGAAGGATTGGTTTTGTGGAAGGCAAGAGAAGGAGAAGAATTGGCGAATTATGATGATTTAGAAAAGATACTAGAAGAGCAAGGCAATGAAATTGCTCTGATCATGATTGGTGGAGTTAACTATTATACAGGACAATTTTTTGACTTAAAAAGAATTACTGAATTAGGGCATAAAAACGGTTGTGTTGTTGGTTTTGATTGTGCGCATGGCGCTGGAAATGTTGAGTTGAATTTACATGACTCAGGAGCCGACTTCGCAGTTTGGTGTACGTATAAATATTTAAATTCAGGTCCAGGAAGTTTAGGAGGATGTTTTGTTCATGAGCGACATGCCTATGATAAAACGTTAAATAGATTCACAGGTTGGTGGAGTCATAATAAGAAAACGCGTTTTAATATGCGTCATGAGTTTGATGTGCTTCCAGGAGCAGAAGGTTGGCAGTTGTCAAATCCTCCAATATTATCTATGGCAGCAATTAGAGCATCTTTAGATATATTTAATGAAGTTGGCATTGAAAATTTGACAAAAAAATCAAAAAAACTGACAGGATATTTTGAGCTTTTAATCAATGAATTAAAACATAATGACATTAAAATTATCACACCTTCTAATCCTGATGAAAGAGGATGTCAATTATCGATACAATTAAAAAATGCTGATAAAACAGTACATAGCAAGTTGATGGAAGCAGGAGTTATAACAGATTGGCGTGAACCTGATGTGATACGCTGTGCTCCAGTTCCATTATACAGTAGTTTTGAAGATGTGTATAAAATGGTAGAGAGATTAAAAAAAATATTGAATGAGTAAAAAAGATAAAATAGTAATCATAGGTGCAGGGTTGTGCGGGAGTTTATTGGCTTTGAGATTAGCTCAAAGAGGATATTCAGTTGAGGTTTTTGAAAGTCGTCCAGACTTGAGATCTACAGATATTTCTGCGGGTCGTTCAATTAATTTGGCTTTGTCAGATAGAGGCTTTAAAGCATTGAGATTAGCGGGAGTTGAAGAGAAGGCACGTGAAGTTTGTATCCCCATGTATGGTCGATTAGTCCATGATACAGAAGGAAACACATTTGCTTCTAATTATTCTGGTAGAGAAGGTGTGTATATTAATTCTATTTCTCGTGGAGACTTGAATGGAATATTATTGACTGAAGCCGAAACACATAAAAATGTAAACATACATTTTAATAAAAAGTGTACTTCTATTGATATTGAACATTCAATAGCGCATTTTAAAGATTATAAAACTGATGAAGAGTTTTCCATTGATGCAGAAATCATTTTTGGAACAGATGGTGCTGGTTCAATACTACGAAAAGGTTATTATTTAGAGCGTAAATTCTTGTTTAGTTATTCACAAAACTACTTGACGCATGGTTATAAAGAATTGGAAATTCCAGCAGATGCAGAAGGAAATCATCAGATAAGTAAAGGTCATTTACATATTTGGCCAAGAGGTGATTATATGTTGATTGCTTTACCAAACCTAGATGGAAGTTTTACTGTCACACTCTTTTTGAGTTATGACGACGGAGAATATAATTTCAATAATTTAACAACTGAAGAGAAAATTACAGAATTCTTTGAAACACAATTTCCAGATGCTTTAAAATTGATTCCAAATATTAAAGATGAATTTTTAAACAATCCTACAGGTCCATTAGGAACTGTAAAATGTTCGCCTTGGTCTTATAAGAATAATACTTTATTAATGGGAGATGCCGCTCATGCAATTGTGCCTTTTTATGGACAAGGAATGAATGCTTCGTTTGAAGATGTTACTGTTTTTGATGCAGTTTTAGATAGGCATGAAGGAAGTTGGGAAACTGTTTTTAAAACTTTTGAAAAAGAAAGAAAACAAGATACAGATGCTATTGCAGATTTAGCGATAGACAATTATTATGAGATGAGAGATCATGTTGCAAACCCATTATTTAAACAAAAGAGAGTTATAGAAATGGACTTGGAAAGTAATTTTCCGACAGATTATTCTTCAAAATATTCTCTAGTTACATTTAATGAAGATATTTCATATAGCGAAGCAATGAAACGTGGGAGAGCACAAGATAAAGCAATTTTGAATTTATTGGATGATGGTGAGTTGAGTGATAATGAAGATTTAAAGAAGGTTTTAGAAAAAGTACAAAAAGAGACAAATAATATTTTAGAAGAAGATAGAATAGCAGGAATGTAAATGAAAACATACATCGTTTTATTACGTGGAATTAATGTGTCTGGAAAAAATAAACTCCCAATGCAAGATTTACGCAATTTATTAAACGATTTAGAGTTTCAAAATGTGCAGACTTATATACAAAGTGGAAATATTATTTTAACTTCGGACTACGATAAGTTAATTGTTTGTAAAAAGATAAAAGATGGGATCTTAGAGAAGTTTGGATATGATGTTCCAGTATTAGCAAGAACAGTTAAAGAATGGGAGGAAGTAGTTGCAAATTATCCATATCCAACAGAAAACTCTAAAATAGTAGCATTCGTTTTTTTAAACCAGAAAACAAAAGAAACGCAAATAGAAGTTAAAGGAATTAAAGAGGATGAATATCAGATAGATAATGATGGGATTTATATTTATTGTCCATCTGGATTTGGAAACACAAAAATTTCTAACAATCTATTTGAAAGAAAATTAAAAGTTACAGCAACAACTCGTAATTATAGAACTACGATGAAGTTGTTGGAATTAGCAAAAAACTAAAATAACATGTCAGATAAAGTAACACCAAGAGGCGCATATCCACACGTGAAAGTTGTAGGAGATTTTATATTCGTTTCAGGTACAAGTTCAAGAAGACCAGACAATACAATTGCTGGAGTAGATGTGATTGACGAAATGGGAACCAAGCATTTAAATGCTGAAGTACAAACTCGTGAAGTTTTAAAAAATATTGATGCCAATTTGAAAAAAGTTGGAGCTTCCATAAAAGATGTTGTTGATGTTTCAACATTCTTGGTAAATATGAATGACTTTGCAGGATATAACAAAGCATACGCAGCCTTTTTTGACAAAGAAACTGGACCAACACGTACAACAGTAGCAGTACATCAATTGCCACATCCAGATTTGGTGGTAGAGATTAAAGTAACTGCTTATAAGAAAGTTTAAATGAAAATTCAAAACTACATAAACGGAGGGTTTGTCAATCCTATTCAAAATAATTGGATTGATAATTACAATCCATCTAATGGAGAAATTTATGGTCAAATTCCAAATTCGTCTAGTAAAGATGTTGAATTGGCATACGAATCGGCAAAAAAAGCCTTTCCTTCTTGGTCAAAAATGACATTGGAGCATCGCAGTCGAATCCTTATAAAAATATCAGAATTATTAGAAGCCAATTTAGAGCAATTTGCCGCAGCAGAATCTAAAGACAATGGGAAACCGTTATCACTCGCTAAAAAAATTGATATTCCAAGAGCAGCAAGTAATTTTCGCTTTTTTGGAAATGCGATTACGCAATTTGCAAGTGAAAGTCATGAAAGCATTGGTCAAGGAGCTATCAATTACACATTGCGTCAACCAATAGGTGTTGTCGGTTGTATTTCTCCATGGAATCTACCTCTATATTTATTTACGTGGAAAATTGCTCCAGCAATTGCTGCTGGAAATTGTGTAGTTGCTAAGCCAAGTGAAATCACTCCAATGACCGCTTATTTATTAGGAGAGATTTGTACAAAAGCAGGACTCCCAAAAGGAGTTTTAAATATTGTGCACGGTTTAGGAACAACTACAGGTCAAGTCATCGTTGCACATCCTGATATCAAAGCAATATCTTTTACGGGTGGAACAGCAACTGGAGCACATATTGCTCGTGTGGCAGCACCAATGTTCAAAAAGTTATCTTTAGAATTAGGAGGGAAAAACCCAAACATCATTTTTGCTGATTGTGATTATGATGATATGCTGGAGACTTCAGTTCGCTCGTCTTTTACCAATCAAGGTCAGATTTGTTTGTGTGGAAGTAGAATTTTTGTAGAAGCCTCAATTTATAATCGATTTAAGAAGGATTTTGTAGAAAAAGTAAAACAATTAAAGGTAGGTCATCCAAGTGATGCATCTACAAATATTGGTGCATTGGTTTCAAAACCTCATTTAGAAAAAGTAGCAGAATATATAGAAATCGCAAAGGAAGAAAACGGAAAAGTATTGTGTGGAGGTGAAATTGTAACTGTCAAAGGCAGTGAAAATGGATATTATTTACAACCAACAGTTATTGAAGTGCCAACTGATGAATGTCGTGTAAATCAAGAAGAAATTTTTGGTCCTGTGGTTACCATAATGCCTTTTAACACAGAAGAAGAAGTGCTTGAAATGGCAAATAAGGTGAAATATGGTTTGTCAACGACACTTTGGACAAATGATTTAAAACGAACCATGAGAATGAGTACTCAATTACAGTCAGGAATAGTTTGGGTAAATACGTGGATGATGCGAGATTTAAGAACTCCTTTTGGTGGAGTTAAAGCAAGTGGAGTTGGTAGAGAAGGTGGATTTGAAGCATTGCGCTTTTTTACAGAAGCAAAAAATGTATGTATTAAGTATGAATAGATTATTAATAATAAATAGATTCCGCATCAAGTACGGAATGACAAATAAATATGAATTTAGGATTAGAAAATAAAAATGCGCTTGTTTGCGGAAGTACACAAGGTATTGGGAAAGCATCTGCAATGGCTCTTGCTTTAGAAGGTGCTAATGTGACTTTGCTTGCAAGAAACGAAGAGAAGCTGAAACAAGTTTTATCAGAACTTCCAAATAAGGGTCAGAAACATAGTTATTTGGTTGCTGATTTTCAGAAACCAAATGAATTGAAAAGGATATTGGAGAACTCTAATTTAGAATTTCATATTCTGGTTAATAATACAGGAGGTCCTGCAGGAGGTCCAGTATTCAATGCAACTTTAGATGAATTTGAAAGTGCTTTTACACAACATTTAAAATGTAATCATGTATTGGTTCAAGCAGTTGTGCCTTATATGAAATCACAATGTTTTGGAAGGGTTATTAATATCATTTCAACTTCTGTAAAACAGCCTTTAGATGGTTTAGGAGTTTCAAATACCATTCGTGGAGCTGTTGCAAGTTGGTCAAAAACATTGGCAAATGAGTTAGGAGCACATGGAATAACGGTAAACAATGTACTTCCAGGAGCAACTGGAACGGAAAGGTTATCTGAAATATTAAAAAATAAATCTGCTAAAACTGGTAAATCTATTGATGAAGTTTCTGATGGAATGAAGAACGCAGTTCCTGCTAAAAGATTTGCAAGACCAGAAGAAATTGCAAATGCAGTGGCTTTCTTGTCTAGTGCAGCAGCAAGTTATATAAACGGAATTAACCTTCCTGTTGATGGTGGAAGAACAAAATCTTTGTAGATTTATAGAATTAAAAAACACAAACTATGAGCAAATTAGTATCGCCTTTAAATTTTAAAGCATGGATTGAAGAAAATCGTCATTTATTAAAACCACCTGTTGGAAATAAATGTGTGTGGAAAGATGGTGATTTTATTGTGATGGTTGTTGGTGGTCCAAATAACAGAAAAGATTATCATTATAACGAAACTCCTGAGTTTTTCTATCAAGTAGAGGGAGATATCGTATTGAAAATTATCGATGAAGGAATACCTAAAGATGTGCACATAAAAGAAGGAGAGATCTATTTATTGCCTCCTAAAGTACCGCACTCTCCACAAAGAGGAGCGAATACTGTTGGATTGGTTATTGAATATAAAAGGCCTGAAGGAATGCGAGATGCATTGTTATGGTTTTGTGAGAGTTGTGTGACAAAGTTATATGAAGAAGATTTTACGGTCAAGAATATAGAGACTGATATGCCGAAAATATTTGATACATATTATAGCGATCAAGAAAAACGAAGTTGCCCAAATTGCAATGCTGTGATGCATCCTCCAACTAAAGTTCAGATAGATTAAAAAAATATAACCATTGATTTTCAATTAAAACGAAACTCAAATTAATAAGATTACTGCCTTCGCAGGAAATAGTATGAAACGAAAATTACGTATAAACGGTCACTCGCATTTGTTGCCATATCCAGAACAAATTCCTCAGTTTATGAAAGACAAGGAGATTTTTTGGGTAGATGATGAGCGTAAACATATGCTTCAAAAAGGGTGGAAGCGACCTGTTACAGATTCTAGTTTTTTCTTAAATGAGAAAATTGAATGGATGGAGAAAAACCGTTTAGATCATGCTGTAGTTTTAAATCTTTCTCAGTTATATGGGAATGGATTGCGTTTAGAAGAAATGAAAAAAGCGCTTCGCTTTCAAAATGATTTTAATGCTAAAGTTCAACATGATCATCCCGATAAATTCACCTGTGGATTTGTGGTGCATCCAGGATTTATTCAAGGTGCATTATGGGAGATGGAACGTTGTGTTGAGCAATTAGGAATGCGTGTTTTGTGTTTACCAACGCACTTTATGGATTCTATAGGTCAATGGCGTTGTGTGTTTGATGAAGAGAATGATGCTATTTTTGAATTGGCAAATAAATATAAATTAGCCATTGAAATCCATCCGTATGATGGAGATAAAATGATAAAGTTAGCAAATACAAATTGGCGTTTTCATCTAATTTGGATGTTGGCCCAATGTGGTGATGCGTATCATTTTTATACTTTAAACGGCATGCAAGAGCGTTTTCCAAATATCCGAACTTGTTTTGCTCATGGAGGACAATTAGCGCAAATGAATTTAGGTAGAAGAATACAGGGTTTTGATGGTCGTCCAGATTTATTTGAAGGAAAAATACATCCAAGAAAAGCAGTTGGACATCCTAATATTTATTTTGACACGTTAGTACACGATACAGATTCTTTAAAACTAATGATAGAACGTCAAGGTTCAAATCAAGTAATTATGGGATTAGATGATCCGTATCCTTTAGGTGAAATGGAAAGTGATGCGCAATCTTCATATCCTGGAAAATTATTAGATCTCGCAAAGGAAAGAGATATCATTAACGAGAAGCAATACCACGAAATTTGGGAAGATAATACGCTCCGTTGGTTGTTTGGTGATGATGAAAAAGCCAAGCAGGACTTAGTCAATAAAATTCTTAGTTAAAAACTAAAAAAGCCTTCTGAAATTCAGAAGGCTTTTTTTAAATATGATTATAAAAAATTAAGAAAATAATTTCTCCATTTTTTCCTTTTCTTCAAGAGCTAATTGAGCATCAACTAAGATTCTTCCACTATGCTCATCAGTAATGATTTTTTTACGATTTGAAATTTCAACTTGACGCTGTGGTGGAATTGTAAAGTAAGAACCTCCAGAAGCACCTCTTTCAACAGCTACTACTGCTAAACCATTAATTGCGTTTGTGCGAATTCTATGGTAAGCTTTCAATAAATGAGCCTCAATAACGTCACTAAACTCAGCAGATTTTTTATGAAGTAACTTTTCTTCTTTTGCAGTTTCACCCATGATATCATCTAATTCAGCTTTCTTATGCTTTAAATGATCATTTTGTTTTGCTAATTTTTCATTATTCTGTCCAATAATTTCTTTCTTTTGTTCAATCTTAACTTTATATTCTTTTATTCTTTTTTCAGCAAGTTCAACTTCTAATCCTTGGTATTCAACTTCTTTTGTTAATGAATCGAATTCTCTATTATTACGAACGTTTTTTTGTTGTTCGTCATATTTTTTTACTAATTCACCAGCCTCAGAAATTGTATTTTTCTTAGTTTTAATATCAGTTTCTAAATTAGCAACATCTTCTTCAAGATTAGAAACTCGTTTATTAAGTCCGGCAACCTCATCTTCCAAATCTTCAATTTCTAAAGGTAGTTCTCCTCTAACACTCTGAATTTCATCAATTCTTGAATCAATCAGCTGTAAATCATATAATGCTCTTAACTTTTCTTCTACAGTAACTTCTTTTTTCTTTGCCATGATTATATATAGTAAATAGGATTTGTGTTTTTCTTCGATAAAACGACTGCAAAATTAGGAATTTTTTTTGTAAGAAACTCAACTAAAAGGTTTTTTGTGAACTGTTCACTTTCGTAATGCCCAATATCTGCTATAATCATCTTATCTTCAGCTTTATAAAACTCATGGTATTTGATGTCTGAAGTGATATATATGTCAGCATTTGATTGAATTGCATTCTTGATAGCAAAACTTCCTGAACCTCCTAATACTGCAATCTTTTTGATAGGTTTTCCTATTAATTTTGAATGACGAATTATTGTGACATTCATTGCTTTTTTTAAGAACTTAAAAAACGATGCTTCATCCATCTCATTTTCTAGTTCGCCAACCATTCCCAATCCTAATTTTTGGTATGTGTTTTCTAATGAAACAATCTCATAAGCGACTTCTTCATATGGATGGTTTTTAAGCATTGCATTTATAACATTTTGCTCAATATGTTTTTCAAAAGTTACACTTATTGAAATTTCATTTTCGGTATGTATTTTCCCTTTTTCTCCAATAATTGGATTTGAATGTTCGTTGCCTTTGTAGGTTCCAGTTCCTTGAGTGCTAAAACTGCAATTTTCGTAATTTCCAATTCTTCCTACTCCTGCTTCAAAGAGTTTGTTTCTTAATTCTTCAGCATTTTCAGTAGGTATATACGTAGTCAGTTTTCTAAGAGTCCCTTGTTTTGGAATTAGTATTTCTTTGTTTATAAGACCTAATACTTCACAAATTTTTGCATTTACGCCAACAAACGAATTGTCTAAAGCAGTGTGCATTGCATAGATTGCAATATCATTTTTTATGGCTTTTTCAACAACACGTTCTACATAATTAGTTCCGTTAATTTTTTTCAATCCAGAAAAAATAATTGGATGGAAACTGACAATTAGATTGCATTTATTTTCAATTGCTTCTTCAACAACAGATTCTAAAGTGTCTAATGTTACCAAAACTCCTGTAACTTCAGTTGAATATTTTCCAATCAATAATCCAACATTATCAAAATCTTCAGCGTAACTTAATGGCGCAATCTCTTCAATGTGGTTTGCAATATCTTTTATAGTCATATAAACGTAAGTTGAGTAAAATCCAAAGTTAAACTTTTCAGATGAATAATAATAATTGTTTTGTATTTTCGCATGGATGAGTATAATTCGAAAAATAGTATATCCGATTTCTTTTTTGTACGGTGAAGTGACAAGAATTAGAAACGTACTATACGATAAAGGTATTTTGAAGTCTACACAATTTGAAATTCCAGTTATTGTAGTTGGTAATTTAAGTGTTGGAGGTACAGGTAAAACACCTCAAATAGAATATTTAATTAGACAACTCAATAAAAACTATAAAATTGCTGTTTTAAGTAGAGGGTATAAGAGAAAATCTAAAGACTTTATAATAGCAAATGACACTTCTAATGCTCTGCAAATAGGAGATGAGCCGTATCAATATTTCAAAAAATTCTCTGATGTTACTATTGCTGTAGATGTAAATAGAGTTAACGGAATAACTCAATTGAATGCACTAGAAAATTCGCCTGAAATTATTTTACTTGATGATGCATATCAGCATAGAAAAGTAAATTCAGCATTTAATATATTGTTAACTTCCTTCAATGACCTGTATATAGATGATGAAGTGCTACCAACCGGAAACCTTAGAGAAAGAGTTGCTGGTGCAGAAAGGGCTCAAATAATTATTGTGACCAAGTGTCCGCCAGAACTGAGTAAGGAAAAGCAGCATGAAATTACTTCGAAACTAAAACCAACGGTATCTCAGACTGTCTTTTTTACAACTATTGAATATTCTGATGTTGTAAGAAATAACAGAAAAGAAATAACAGTAGAGGAGTTGAAAAAATATCAAGTTTTATTAATTACTGGAATTGCAAAACCGAAACCTTTGGTTGCATTTTTGAAATCAAAAAGTATTGATTTTGAGCATCTTCAATTTCCTGATCATCATCATTTTTCAAAGAAAGACATATCAAATATAAAATCTAAGTTTGATGCTATTACATCTGATCATAAAATAATTGTAACTACTGAAAAAGATTATGTTAGGTTGAATGATGAATTAGAGGTTGCCTATTTGGAAATTAAAACGCGTTTTATTGAGCATGCACAAGATTTTGATAAAAAAGTAGTTAACTATATTAAACGTGTACTATGAAGAGAATGATTTTTAGTTTGTTGTTTGTTGTAGGGTTTTCATCAGCAATAATGGCTCAAAAGTATGATGTGAATTGGGAAAAAGAGTATGACAAAGCAGTTGAAATAGCAAGAAAGAAAAACAAACCAATATTGATTTTTTTTACAGGTTCTGATTGGTGTGGGCCCTGTAAAATGTTAGTAGAAGATTTTTTTGAATCAAAGAGATTTGGAAAGTTAGCTACAAAAAAGTTTGTTATTTATAAGGCCGATTTTCCAAAAAACAGTTATTTAGTAACTCTGTCACAGCGTAAGAAAAATGATTATTTAAGTAGAATGTATGGCGTAAATTCATTTCCTACAATTGTTGTGATTGATGAGAAAGGTAAAGAACTTGGAAGAAAAGATGGGTATAATTTAATGCGTGATACACGTTATCATTTTAAATTTTTAAAAGATCTTCTAAAAGATATTTAAATAAATAGTTCTTCCTTTTTTACCGTGTTCTACTTCTATTACATGAAAGACATTCAAAACAGTTGTTTGTCAATTTATGACCTCCGAATTCGTTAGTAACTAACAGACTTGTTGAAATAGTTAACTATTTTGATGTAGTGTTTTTATAATTCCGTCAGATAAACCAATTTTCGGAACATATATTTTTGTAGAGTTACTCCACTTCATAGCGTTGAGGTAAATTTTAGATGCTGGAATTATTACATCGGCTCTATCTGGATTTAAGCCAAGTTCTGTAATTCGCTCTTCATAAGACATTTGCTTTAAAAACTTATAATGTGCGTTTAAATAAATATAAGACAGTGATTTTCCTGGCGCTTTTCCAGACATCTTATAGATCTTATTTATATTTCCTCCAGAACCAATTAAATTTATATTCTTAAGTTCTTTGGTATTTTCCTTTATCCATTTTTCAATTGGTTTCCAGTCGTGTTTCTTACTTGCCTTTTTATCTAAAAGTCTAACGGTACCTGTTTTAAATGATTTTGAATTGATGATTTTTCCTTCAGAAAAAACAGTAAACTCTGTACTTCCTCCACCAACATCTACATATAAATAAGAAGAATCTTCTCTAATAAAATCTGTTAAATCTGTAGAAAAAATAATTTCTGCTTCCGTTTTTCCATCAATTAATTCAATCTGAACTGACGTTTTTTCAAAAGTATATTTAATAACTTCTTGACCATTTGAGGCTTCTCTCAAGGCAGACGTTGCACAAGCGCGATATTTCTCAACATTATTTACTTTCATTATTAGTTTGAAAGCATTTAAAGCATCTACCACTCTTTCTTTATTGTCCGTAGAAATTTCTCCTTTTACAAACGTATCTGCACCAAGTCTAATTGGAACACGAACTAAAGATGATTTTTTGTATTGTGTTTGCTCGTTTTTTCTAGTAATAACATTACTTATGAGTAATCTAATAGCATTAGATCCTATGTCAATAGCAGCATATTTTTTTATATTCAAAACAAAGAATGTTTTTTATTCTTAATGATCTTTTGGAAAGTCTACTATAAAAGTTTTACCCCTTTTTATACTTTTCCAATGGTCGGTGTCAAATTTTATCCCAACAATACCACATGTCGGAACATTGTTAATGAATTCATTTCCAAAACTATTCACAAAATCATTGATTCCATGATTGTGGCTAAATACAATTGCCGAGTCAAATCCATCATCCAATGCTTTAATGGTTTTTACTAAATAACCATCACTAAAACTATATAATGATTTGCTTATTTTTAGATTAGAAAGTGGATATTTGAATGTATTGCCAAAGATAATTCCTGTGTGTAATGCTCTATTAGCGCAACTGGAAACAAAAACATCTGGTCTATCTATAGTTTCTTTTAATACTTCAGACATCATGTGAGCGTCTTTAATCCCTCTTTTTTTAAGAGGTCTGTCAATATCATCTATTCCTTCGTATTTCCAAGAAGATTTAGCATGTCTAACTATGTAAAGTGTTTTCATGTGTATTTATTTATCATTTTTCAATGGTCACATGTAATCCGTTAATAATTATTCCTTCTAATGATAAATTTTTTAACATACTCATTTTATAAGTTTATAAAAGATAAAGTCAAATATATAAAAATTATGGTGCTAATCTTTCAATTTTCCAATCAAAATTTTCTTGCAATGTATATCGTATTCTATCATGCATTCTGTTGGGTCTTCCTTGCCAAAATTCTATAGAAATTGGCTTTACAATATATCCGCCCCAATGTTTTGGACGTGGTATTTCTTTACCTTTATATTTTTCTTCTGCTGCTTTTAAAGCCTCATCTAGTTTTTCTCTTGACGCTACATTTTCACTTTGATTAGAAGCGATAGCACCTAACTTTGAACCGTCAGGACGATATTCGAAATAGCCATCTGAATTATTTTCTGAAGTTTTTTCGGCAACGCCTTTAATAATTATTTGACGCTCTAGCGTATGCCAGAAAAACGACAAACAAATATTTGGGTTCTCAGTAATTGCTTTTCCTTTTTCAGAATTATAATTGGTATAGAATATAAAACCTTCCGAAGTAAATTTCTTTAATAATACAACTCTGTTTTTTGGAAAACCATCTAAACCAATAGTAGAAATAGTCATTGCATTTGACTCTTCGTTGGTTTTGCTTTCTTCTACTTCATGAAACCACTGTTGAAATAATTCCATAGGATTTTCTGGGCAATTGCTTTCTAAAAGTTCTTGCTTTTCGTATGATTTCCTGTAATTGCTTAGGTCTTTTTGCATGTTCTATTTTACTACTTAACAAAAATACGGTTTGTTTTGGAATTTTTATTTTGAAAGGCAAGTTTTTTGTTAGTTTTACTTGAATCATTCATTGGAAATGGAATTATATATCAGCCGTAATATCATAAAAAGATATTGTTTTTTAAGGTGTTATAACTTCTTTATGTTCTTGTAAAACAAACTTTTATGCTGTCGAAGTTTGTTTTTTTAAATCAGGAAAGAAACAAAATCACTTCTTTCTAATCAACCACAAACCAATAAAGGTAAATAGACCGTTCAAGGGTAATATTTCCCAGTGAAATTTATAAGCGCCTATAATGCTTTCAGGTAAAATGGTAATTATATAGGTCAGTGAGATTGAAAGTAGCCCTACAATCCATGCATACTTGTCCTTGATTTTATAATTGGTTAAAATTCCAAAAGCAAACAATCCTAATAACGGACCATAAGTAAATGTTGCAAACTTAAATAAGTTGCTTACCACATTTCCGTCAAGAGAATTGAACAGTATCACCACAAATATCAATAAAACAGATACCGCAATATGAACTTTCTTACGAAGTGGTTTTTGTGCTTCTTTTGGTCTTTTTTCAATATCGAGAAAATCTACAGAAAATGAAGTTGTTAAGGATGTCAAGGCAGAATCTGCGCTAGAATAGGCTGCTGCAATCAAGCCAATAATAAATGTGATTGCCAGTCCAGTTCCCAACCCTTGATTCATTGCGATTTCAGGAAATAATAAATCTGTTCTTATCCTTCCGTCAACTTCAGGAATCTGGATTCCGAGTTTTTCTGAATAGATAAATAATAAAGCTCCAAGAGATAAAAACACAAAATTTACAATTACTAATAATGTTGCCATTGTAAACATATTTTTCTGTGCGTCGTTTTGGTTTTTACAGGTCAAGTTTTTCTGCATCATATCTTGATCCAATCCTGTCATGGCAATGGCAATAAAAATTCCACCAATAAAATATTTCCAGAAATAAGTTTTAGAATTCGGATCGTCAAAAAAGAAAATCTGCCCTTTTTCGGCAAACTCATTTGAATTTAAAAACTCCATATACGACCAATCCAGTTTTTGATTGATTAAATAAATTGCAACTCCTACAGCAGTAAGCATCGCCAATGTCTGTAAAGTATCCGTCCATACAATGGTTTTAATTCCACCTCTGAAAGTATATACCCAAATCAACAAAATAGAAATCACTACTGTTGCCCAAAACGGAATGCCTATTTGTTCAAAAACAATGTATTGCATCGCAATTGCGACTAAAAACAACCGAAACGAGGCGCCTGTAACTCTAGAAAGTAAAAAGAAAAAAGCGCCAGTTTTATAACTTACCGTTCCAAATCGCTGTTCGAGATATTGATAAATAGAAGTAACGTTGAGACGGTAATAAATAGGTAGTAAAATGAATAGGATTATCATATAACCTACGAAAAATCCAAAAACACCTTGCATATAGGCAAACTGTTGTCCGCCGATCAATCCTGGAACAGAAATAAAGGTCACTCCAGAGAGCGAAGCACCAATCATTCCAAAGGCTACGATGTACCAAGGAGATTGCTTATTGGCCTTGAAAAAAGTGTCGTTAGAATCATTTTTTCCTGTAAAAAAAGAGATTAATAATAAGATTCCAAAATATCCTGCAATTAATAAAAGTATATGTAGAGGTTGCATAAATGATGTTTTAACAAAGTAACTAAAAATATCTGTATCTTCTATGTCGAATTATTACATTTGTAAAATGAATTTTTCTTCTAAACTTTTAGAAAATGCGGTAAATGAAGTTTCGCAACTTCCAGGTATTGGAAAACGAACTGCTTTGCGCTTGGTTTTACATTTATTAAAACGCCCAAATGAGCATACACATTATTTGACATCGGCTTTAAATAATTTAGTAGAAGGTATTAAGTTGTGTGAGAATTGTCATAATATTTCAGATGTTGAATTGTGTGAGATTTGTTCTAGTCACAATAGAAATAGAGAAATAGTATGTGTTGTTGAAGATGTAAGAGATGTAATGGCTATAGAAAGTACAGCGCAATATAGAGGTTTGTATCATGTTCTTGGAGGTAAAATTTCTCCAATTGAAGGAATTGGACCTCAGAGTTTAACGATAGATAGTTTGGTAGAAAAAGTAAAAGCTGGTGCTATTAAAGAAGTAGTTTTTGCTTTGAGTTCTACAATGGAAGGAGATACAACTAACTTTTATATTTTTAAACAAATAGAGAAATTAGATGTTAAAACGTCTACGATTGCTCGTGGAATTTCTGTTGGAGATGAACTTCAATATGCTGATGAGGTTACTCTTGGAAGAAGTATAGTAAACAGAATACCTTTTGAAAACTCTATGCAAAACTAAATGGAATTATCGGTTGTAATAGTTAATTATAATGTGTGTCATTTTTTGGAACTTTGTTTGCAAAGTGTACAAGATGCAATAGGCGATTTAAATGCCGAAATAATTGTAGTAGATAACGCTTCTTCGGATGGTAGTTGTTCAATAGTTCGACAAAAATTCCCGTCAATTACACTGATTGAAAATAAAGATAATTTAGGTTTCTCTAAAGCTAATAATAGTGGTGTTGCTGTCGCAAAAGGAACATATGTACTCATCTTAAATCCTGATACTGTTGTTGCAAATAATACATTTGTTAAATCAATTAATTTTATTAAAAAGCAACAAAAATTCGGTGTGTTAGGAGTGAAGTTGATTGATGGTAAAGGAACGTTTTTGCCAGAAAGTAAGAGGGGAATTCCAACACCAAAAGTTTCGTTTTATAAGTTGTTTGGTGTAGATTTAGGTAAATATTATGCAAATCACTTAGGAGAAGATGAGTCTGGAAAAGTAGACGTTCTTGTAGGTGCTTTTATGTTGATGGAACGTACTGTTTACAATGAAGTTGGAGGTTTTGACGAGGCTTATTTTATGTATGGAGAAGACATAGATTTGAGTTATAAAATTCTAAAAAAAGGCTATCAAAATTATTATTTTTCTGGAACTCAAGTAATCCATTATAAAGGAGAGAGTACAGTGAAAGACGCAAAGTATGTATATTACTTTATTGATGCTATGAAAATATTTTATGAAAAGCACTTTTCATCTAATGTCTTTTATGATTTCATGATGAAATTAGGCATGAAGTTTTGGTATTTTCTTAAATTTTTAGGGTTTAAGAGAAGGTTGAAGATTACGGAGTCTTCTAAAAATATTTTGTGCTTGTGTGCTGAAAATGATCTTATTGTTCGGCTACAAAAAATAGAGACTGTTGAAAATGTTGTCGAGTTTAATGACTTAAACAACTTAGCAGCATTGAAAAAGTGTGTTGTGACCAATAATATCAACGAAATTGTATTTGATAATAATTGTTTGACCTATTTAGAAATTATTGAATTGATGAAAGAACTGAAACAAGAGAATGTTACGTTCAAAATTAACCCAAAGAATACAAATTTTATTATAGGAAGCAATAGTTCAGAAACTAGAGGAGAATTAATTCTCTTAAACTAATTATTTTTATTTCTTATTCGTTTATATAGTTTGACGCCAAACATTAATAAAACAGAGAATAAAATAATCCCTATAACTCCCCAAATCCAATTAATAGCATTTTTTAAAACGACTAAAAACACAATTGAAAATAAGATTATTGTGGTAACTTCATTCCAAATTCTTAGTTTGAATGAACTGTATTTTACAATGTCATTTTGTAATTGAATAAATATTTTATGACATATTATTTGATATATATACAATGCTAAAACAAAGGTTAATTTCACATGCATCCACGGCATTTTTAAATATGTAGGATTTTGATAGAGCATCCAAAATGCAAAAAAACTTGCAAGTATAGCAGACGGCCATGTAATAATATACCATAACCGCTTACTCATTAATTTATATTGCTTTTGCAATATTTCTTTTTCTGGCGATCCTTTTTTTTCGGCTTCAGCATGATAAATAAAAAGGCGGACAATGTAAAATAATCCTGAAAACCAAGTAATTACAAAAATTATATGAAGTGCTTTTATATTTAAAAAATCCATTTTATACTGTTTCTAATTTGTTAGCTTCCCAATCTTTTACCCAATTTGCAACAACATCAACCCAATCATCATTGTCATTCATACATGCAATGTGCATATATTTTTCTCCTCCTGCTTCTTCAAATTGTTCTTTGCCTTCCATTGCAATTTCTTCCAAAGTTTCTAAACAATCTGAAACAAATGCTGGAGTAATTACGGCTAAGTTTTTAGTTCCTTCTTTCGCCAATCTTTCAAATTCAAAATCGGTATAAGGTTTTAGCCAAGGGTCTTTTAATAATCTAGATTGAAAAGAATTACTATATGTTTTACCTTTTAAATTCAGTAATTTCACAACCTCTTTTGTAGTTTCAAAACATTGATGTCTATAGCATGTTTTGTGAGCTTCAGAAGGAGTTTCGCAACAACTTTTGTCAATTTTGCAATGGGATTTTGTTGTGTCGGATATTAAAATATGACGCTCTGGAATTCCGTGATATGAGAATAGTAAATGGTCAAAATCAAATGATTCAATTTGTTTTTGAATGTTCCTTGCCATGACTCTAATATATTCCGAGTTGTTATAAAATACAGGAAGTGACTCAATGGTAATATTGGGAAATTTCATTTCCTGTACCTCTTGTGCTTTTACTACAACTGTTTCATAACTAGACATTGCATAATGAGGGTATAAAGGAATCATAAAAATCTCTGTTACCCCTTTTTGTGCCAATTCTTTTATTCCATTTTCAATACTCATTGAGCCATAGCGCATACCTAATGCAACAGGAATATCAACTTTTGGAGTTAATTTATGTGTAAATCTTTCTGAAATTACAACCAATGGAGAACCTTCTTTCCACCAGATTTTTTTATAAGCTGCACCAGATTTTTTTGGTCTCGTATTTAAAATAATCCCTTTGACCAATAAAAAACGTTTCCAATATGCCATATCAATGACACGTTCGTCCATTAAAAATTCATCTAAATATTTTCTAACGTCTTTTGTTTCGGTACTGTCTGGAGACCCTAAATTCACTAATAAAACTCCTTTCATTTTTTATTAATTGTTTTGCAATGAGGTTATATGTTTTTTTGGAGTAGTTCCGAACTTCTTTTTAAATGCCGATATGAAATGACTAGCGGAACTGTAACCAACTTGTGATCCAACTTCGTTTACATTATATTGATTGGTTTCCAAAAGTCTTCTAGCATGTTCCATTTTGTAATCAAACAGAAAACTATAAACAGTGTCACCATAAATCTGTTTAAACCCTTCTTTTAGTTTCTTTATATTTAATCCAACTTCATTTGCTAACTCTTGTAAAGATGGCGGTTCAGTCATTTTTGAAATAATAATGTCCTTAGCCTTTCTTATTTTTAATACATATTGATCATCTACTAAAAAAGGGCAGTATTCATTTGAATCATCATCATTTTTATTGAAATGTAAACTTAGTAATTCGTAAATTTTACCTTTCATGTACAAATCTTGAATAGATGAATTTATCTTACTATTCATTATTTGCTGTAAAACAATAAGTGAATCTGAAGATATTTCAAAATTGTCATAATACTTTTTGTCTTTGTTTTTATCACTTAAAAAATGAATATATCCAGCATCTTTAGAAAACAAAGAGTGAAATTTTTCTATGGATATTAATATTGAAAGAATTGAAGTTTTTGCTCTTATTTCAAGGTTTATAGGAAGTTTTTTATTTAGATTATATAATAATATTGAATGTTTATCTAAAACATCAAAGGCATAATTACCACTATTAAACTGAAACTTTCCGCTTCCTTTTAGGCAAAAATGTAGTTGGATAAATGTGCTATCTATATCTCTTTCATAGACTTGTATTTTATCCGTATTGTTTTGAAAATTCAACACAAAAAAGCCTTTCTCTAAATTGAATTCTTCAAAAGTATTTTGAGCGACATTTTTTATAACCTTTTTCATTGTATTTCTAAATTTACTATTTAGAATAGTTCTAAATTATAAAATCTAAACTGTTCTAATTGCTCAGCAAAAATAGGTATTTCTACAAGTTTTATACAAGAAAAGTAACTAAAAATCAATAAACGATATAAAAAGTGCTTTTAGCGATACTTTTCTCGTTTTAAAGTTGATATTTTTGGCTGTTATTAAAAGAGAAGGGTACATGCAAGAAAATTTAAGTGGAAATAAACTATATAATGTTGGAGTCAGCTATAAAAAGGCAGATGTTCATACAAGAAGTAGTTTCAGTATTTCTGCTCAAAACCAACTTTTATTATTAGAAGAAGCGAAAGAAAACGGAATAGAAGGGCTTTTTGTTTTATCTACTTGTAATAGAACTGAAATTACCGGACTTGTAGAGCATCCGTTTCAATTAATCAGTTTGTTGTGTAAATATTCTAAAGGTTCTGTAGATGAGTTTGTAAAAGTATCTTCGATAAATAAAGGTAAAGAAGCAATCACACATTTATTTAGATTGGCAACAGGTTTGGATAGTCAAATTTTAGGTGATTATGAAATTGTAAGTCAGTTAAAAATGTCTTTTAAACAGGCGAAAAAAGCAAATGCAATTAATGCTTATTTGGAAAGGCTGATAAATCTTGTATTACAAGCGAGTAAAAAAGTAAAAAATAAAACACACTTAAGTTCAGGTACAACTTCGGTTTCTTACGCAGCAGTTCAGTATATAATCAATAACTTAGAAGACTACAATACCAAAAATATTTTGGTGTATGGTTTAGGTAAAATGGGGAAACATACCTGTAAAAACCTAGCGGAATACACCAATAATAAAAGTGTTTGTTTGATTAATAGAACTGAAGAGAAGGCTAAAGATTTTGTAAAATCTCATGCGAGTATTAGAACTACAAAGCACAGTGAACTTAATAAAGAAATAGCAAATGCAGATGTTCTAATTGTGTCTACTGGTGCATCAGAACCAATAGTTACAAGTCAGCAAGTGTCTGGAAATAAAAAATTGTTAATTTTAGACTTGTCTATGCCTAATAATGTAGATGAAGAGGTTAAAGATAATAATGTAACTTTGGTAAATGTGGATCAATTATCAAAAATTACAGATGAAACATTAGCAAGACGTCAAGATGAGGTTCCTAAAGCATTGGCTATTATAGATAATTATATAGTAGAATTTGAAGATTGGATACACCATAGGAGATATACTCCTGCAATTAATGCCTTGAAAAAATCTTTAAAAGTGATTCAAGATGATGAAATTGATTTTCATCGAAAAAAAATAAAAGATTTTGATGTAGATCAAGCAGAAATAATTACATCAAGAATTATTCAAAAAATAACTACTCAGTTTGCCAAACACTTGAAAGATGAAAAAACATCTGTAAGTCAAAGTGTGGAAGTGATGAAAAAAGTGTTTAATGTAAACATGCAACCAATAGATGCAAAAGATAATTAGAATAGGTACACGCTCAAGTCAATTAGCCCTTTGGCAAGCAAATTTAGTAGCAAGTCAACTTCAGGAAATAGAAGGTTTAGATATAAAAACTGAAATCGTAAAAATAGATTCTCAGGGAGATTTAAATTTAGACAAGCCATTACATGAATTAGGACTTACAGGTATTTTTACTAAGAGTTTAGATGCTGCAATGTTAAGAGGTGAAATTGATATCGCAGTTCATTCAATGAAAGATGTGCCAACAGTTTTGCCTAATAAAATTGTACAAGCAGCTGTTTTAAAACGTGCTGGTTCTTTGGATGTTTTAATTTGCCAAGACGAAGATAACGAAGAGTTTTTATATCAAAGAGAAGCTGTAATAGCAACTGGAAGTATAAGAAGAAAGGCTCAGTGGTTACACCAATATCCAGAACATACGATTGTAGGATTACGTGGAAATGTAAACACACGTATAGAGAAATTAAAAAACAGCAATTGGAATGGAGCCATTTTTGCGCAAGCAGGATTGCATCGTGTAAAATTACTTCCTAAAAATCACATCAAATTAAAATGGATGATTCCAGCTCCTGCTCAAGGAGTTATAATGATTACTGCGTTAGAATCTGATACTGAATTGTTGGCGATTTGTAAGTATTTGAATCATATTGAAACAGAATTGTGTGCACATATTGAAAGAGAATTTTTAAATACACTAGAAGGAGGGTGTACTGCACCAATTGGGGCGCTTGCTTATATAAAAACGACAGAAGCAAATCAACCAAAAGTCTTTTTTAAAGGGGCATTATTTAGTCTTGATGGGAAAAAGAAAATTGAGATTGATAAGTCTTGCTATATGGTAGAGCATAAAAATCTTGGAAAGACGTGTGCTGAAGATATTTTATCTCGTGGCGGAAAAAGATTGATTGGCGAAATGTATGGTGAAGAAAAAAAACGGAACATCTTGTCAACTAAACAATTATCAATTTCTCAGACGGATGTATTTAATAAGGATATTGCTGTTAAAATGAGCGATTTTATCTCGATAAAATACAATCGTTTGAAACTAGGAGTTGTGAAAAATCCAATTGAAAATGTTGTGATAACGAGTCAAAATGGTGTGGAAGCTTTATTACAAAATTTCTCACCAATGGAACTTAATTTTGAAAACATCTATTGTGTTGGTCGAAGAACAAAAAGGCTTATAGAAAAAAGAATAGGAAAAGTTACTCACGCTTTAAATTCGGCAAAAGAATTAGCTGAATTCATTGTAAAAATGAGAAACATTAAAAAAGTAACTCATTTCTGTGGCAATTTAAAACGCGATGAACTGAATGAGATATTAACTCAAAATAAGATTGAGGTTAATGAAATCGAAGCATATAGAACCGTTTTAAACGAACGTAAATTTGAAGAGGTGTTTGATGCTGTATTGTTCTATAGCCCTTCTGGAGTTCAGAGTTTTATTGAAGATAATAAAACCAATGAATCAGTAGCGTTTTGTATTGGTCAAACGACTGCAAATGAAGCGAAAAAATATTTCTCTAAAGTTGAAATGTCTAGTATGCCAACTATAGAGAGTGTCATAAAATCTGTAAATAAATACTATGCTGAATAGAACGAGAAGACTTCGTAAGTCAGAAGGAATTCGCAGATTGGTGAGAGAAACAAAATTATCAGTAGATGATTTAATCTATCCATTATTTATTGAAGAAGGAGAAAATATTGAAACAGAAATTGTTTCAATGCCTGGAATCAAACGTTTTTCTTTAGATAGAGTTTCTAAAGAATTAGATGAAGTTGTTTCGTTAAATATTCCTGCAATTTTATTATTCGGAATTCCATCTAACAAAGATGATGAAGGAACAGAAACTTGGAATGATAATGGAATTATGCAGCAAGCGATTCGTTTTATTAAAAAGAATTATCCAAGTTTATATGTAATTACGGATGTCTGTTTTTGTGAATACACCTCTCATGGACACTGTGGAATTATTCACGATGCTGATGTAGATAATGATGCAACACTCGTAAATATTGCCAAACAAGTTATATCTCATGCAAAAGCAGGAGTAGATATGGTTGCGCCTTCAGGAATGATGGACGGAACTATTTCTATGGTTAGAGAATCTTTAGACAATACAGGTTTTGTGAATTTACCAATTATGGCATATTCAGTAAAATACGCTTCGGCTTTTTACGGTCCTTTTAGAGATGCCGCAGATTCTGCACCTACTTTTGGAGATAGAAGAACCTATCAAATGGATCCGGCGAATAGAGATGAAGCAATGCGTGAAGCAACTTTTGATGATGATGAAGGAGCAGATATACTAATGGTAAAACCGGCATTATCATATTTAGATATTGTTAGAGATTTGAAAAATAATTTTGACAGGCCAATTGCATGTTATAATGTGAGTGGTGAATATGCAATGATAAAAGCGGCTGCAGAAAAAGGTTGGATAGATGGTGAAAAAGTAATGATGGAAAGCTTGACTTCAATGAAAAGAGCGGGCGCAGATATTATTATCACCTATTTTGCAAAAGAAGTTGCCAAACTATTAAATAAATAACATTAAAAAGAGATATTTTGAGTTATAAAAATTCAGAAAAATTATATAAAAAAGGCTTAAAGCATCTTGTTGGATCCGTAAATTCTCCAGTAAGAGCATTTTCTTCTGTTGGAGGAAATCCTTTATTTATTCAAAAAGCAGAAGGAAGTAAAATTGTTGATGTAGATAGTAATAGATATATAGATTTAGTATTGTCTTATGGTCCAATGATTTTAGGGCATAAAGATAAAACGGTTCAAAAAGCGATAAAAAAAGCATTAAAAAACGGGTATACATTTGGAGCATCAACAAAAAACGAAATAAAACTTGCAAAGATTGTTTGTGATGCTTTTCCTGGAATGGATAAAGTGCGTTTTGTAAGTTCAGGAACCGAAGCCGTTTTAAGTGCATTAAGATTGGCGAGAGCCTTTACTGGAAAAGATAAAATTATAAAATTTGCGGGTTGTTATCACGGTCATACAGATGCACTATTAGTCGCTGCTGGTTCTGGTTTAGCAACCTTAAGTATTCCTGGAAGTAAAGGAGTTCCAGAAGGTGCTGTAAAAAACACTCTAATTGCCGAATATAATAATTTGGAGAGTGTGAAAAAGCAAATTGAAGAGCATAAAGACATTGCAGCAATCATTATTGAGCCAGTAGGTGGAAATATGGGAGTTGTGATTCCGCAAGGTGATTTTTTAAAGGAATTAAGTGTTTTAGCAAAAGAAAACGGAATTCTTTTAATTGCTGATGAGGTAATGACTGGATTTCGCTCAAAGTTTGGTGGAGCACAAGAATTATTAGGTGTTGAAGCAGATATAACTTGCTTAGGTAAAGTTATTGGAGGAGGTTTTCCTGTTGGCGCTTATGGTGCAAGAAATGAAATTATGGAAATGGTTTCACCTTTAGGAGAAATGTATCAAGCAGGAACATTATCTGGAAATCCAATTGCGATGGCTTCTGGAATTGCAACTTTAAAAGAATTGAAGGCCCAAAACCTTTATCAGGAATTTAATGATAAAGGAGAGCGAATTAAAAGAATGCTATTAGCATCAGCAAATGAATACGGAATTGAGTTGGTCGTAAATAGATTTGGATCAATGATTAATCCATTTTTCACCAAAGAGAATGTGGTAGATTTTAAATCTGCTCAAACAAGTGATACTAAAAAGTTCGCTGTTTTCTTTTGGTCAATGATAAAAAACGGTGTCTTTTTGCCTCCATCACAGTTTGAATCATGGTTTCTGTGTTCTGTTTTAAGTGAGAGTGATTTAAAAGTATTAAATCTGTCTCTTATACACATCTGACGCTGCCGACGAATAGAGAGGTGTAG
>OJBS01000168.1_pt1 | contig 24666 bp, 32 predicted proteins | sample 1590941 | NCBI WGS metagenome assembly OJBS01 (sample SAMN05416785, study PRJEB24817) | seawater metagenome | isolation source: Sea water | place: Canada:Atlantic | collected 2013-11
ATCTACACCTCTCTATTCGTCGGCAGCGTCAGATGTGTATAAGAGACAGCCTTTTCTTGTACGAGAGTTGTTCTTAGTTCTTTGTCCTCTTAAAGGAAGGCCAAGTCTATGACGTATTCCCCTTTGACAACCGATATCCATCAAACGTTTGATGTTTATCTGAACTTCTGAACGTAATTCTCCTTCAATTGTAAAAGATCCAACTTGTTCTCTAATTGCTGCGATTTGATCATCCGTCCAATCTTGAACTTTGATACTTTCGTCTACTTTTGCTTCCGCTAAAACTTTTTTAGCTCTGCTGCTTCCAATACCGAAGATGTAAGTTAAAGCAATAACCCCTCTTTTGTTTTTTGGAATATCAATACCTGCTATTCTTGCCATTACCCTTGTCTTTGTTTAAATCTAGGATTTTGTTTATTAATCACGTATAATCTACCTTTCCTGCGCACTATCTTGCAGTCGGCACTTCTCTTTTTAACTGATGCTCTAACTTTCATCTGTTTCCTTTTGTTTTTAGTATCTGTAAGTAATTCTTGCTTTTGATAAATCATACGGACTCATCTCTAATTTCACCTTGTCTCCTGGTAAAAGTTTAATATAATGCATACGCATTTTACCTGAAATGTGAGCCGTTACAATATGTCCATTTTCTAACTCTACACGAAACATAGCATTTGACAATGCTTCTGTAATCGTCCCGTCTTGTTGAATTGCTGATTGCTTAGCCATATTATTGTTTATTCGATTTTCTATTGCTATTACCCGGTTTCATTAAACCATCATAATGATTATTTAATAAGTACGAGTTAATTTGCTGTATTGTATCGATTGCCACCCCAACCATAATAATTAAAGATGTACCACCATAAAACATTGACCATCCTTGTTGTACTCCAAACTGAACTACAATTGCTGGTAAAATTGACAATCCTGCTAAAAATAACGATCCTGGGAAAGTAATTCTTGACAAAACACTATCTAATCTATCTGCAGTGTCTTTTCCTGGTCTAATTCCAGGGATGAAACCACCACTTCTTTTTAAATCCTCAGCCATCTTATTCGTTGGAATAGTAATCGCCGTATAGAAATAACTAAAGATGATAATCAATATTGCAAATATAACATTATACTGCCAACCATTAGGGTCAGTTAACCCTACCAAAATAGGGAACTTTTGACCTAAAGCTAAAGGTAAAAACATAATAGCTTGAGCAAATATAATTGGCATAACACCCGCCGCATTTAATTTCAATGGAATGTAATCCCTTGAACCTGCAACATTTTGTGTACTTCCTGCAACCGTTCTCCTTGCATATTGCACTGCAATCTTACGAACAGCAGTAACCAACAGAACAGTCAGTAAAATTACAACAAACCAAACGATAATTTCAATTAAAACCATCATTAAACCACCTGCACCCGCATTCTCTGTTTTCGAAAGAAATTCTTGCAAAAATGCTGCTGGAAAATTAGCAATAATACCTACTGTAATTAATAATGAAATTCCATTACCAATTCCTTTGTCTGTAATACGCTCACCTAACCACATTGCAAAAATTGTACCTGCAGTTAAAATAATAATTGAAGAAATCCAGAAAGTAATACCACTAACTAAAAAAGCTTCAGGGGGTAAATTAAATTGAGTTTTAATAGCTGTAATATAAGTTGGTGCCTGCACCAAAGTAATAACTATTGTTAACCATCTCGTAATTTGTGTAATCTTTTTTCTTCCACTTTCTCCATCCTTTTGTAGTTTTTGTAAATAAGGAACCGCAATTCCCATTAACTGAACAACAATAGATGCAGAAATATAAGGCATAATACCAAGAGCCATTACTGACGCCCTAGCAAATGCTCCTCCCGTAAATGCATTCAATAATCCTAAAAGACCTCCAGAAGTACTTTCTTTTAACGCCGATAACTGTAATGGGTCTATTCCAGGTAATGGAACAGCTGCCATAAAACGGTATACCGCAATTAAACCGATAGTAAGAAGAATTTTGTTCTTTAATTCCTCAATCTTGAAAATATCTTTTAACGTATTAATAAACTTCATGCTTTACGTATTGTTTATAAAGAAACAACCTCACCTCCAGCTGCTTCGATAGCGGCTTTTGCTGTTGCTGTATATTTATGTACAGTAATGTTTAATTTAGCTTTTAACTCTCCATTTCCTAAAATTTTAACTAGGTCATTTTTCCCAGCTAATCTGTTAGCAACTAGAATATCTAAATTTACTGTATCTGTTATTTTTCCACTATCAACCAAAGATTGTAATTTATCTAAATTGATACCTTGATACTCTTTACGATTGATGTTCGTGAAACCAAATTTAGGTACACGTCTTTGAAGTGGCATTTGCCCTCCTTCAAAACCAATCTTTTTAGAATAACCTGAACGAGATTTCTGTCCATTGTGACCTCTTGTAGCGGTACCACCTTTTCCAGATCCTTCACCTCTTGCAATTCTTTTTCCTTTTTTAATGGAACCTACTGCTGGTGTTAAATTATGTAAACTCATGTTTTTATAAATCTTATTTAATTTCCTCGAAAGAAACTAAGTGTTTAACTGTATTCACCATACCTACAATTGAAGGAGTTGCCTCATGTTCAACTGTCTGGTGCATTTTACGTAAACCTAATGCTTCTAAAGTTCTCTTTTGACTCTGAAGACGCCCGATTTGACTTTTTACCTGTGTAACTTTTATTCTTGCCATCGTTCTTAGATTTATCCGTTAAATACTTGTTCTAAAGAGACTCCTCTTTGTTTAGCAATTGAAGCTGCACTTCGTAATTGTAATAATGCATTAAAAGTTGCCTTTACTGCATTATGAGGATTAGAAGATCCTTGAGATTTTGATAACACATCATGTACCCCAACAGATTCTAATACCATACGCACTGCACCACCAGCAATTACACCTGTACCAGCAGAAGCAGGTTTGATAAAGATTTTCGCTCCACCAAATTTACCTTTTTGCTCGTGAGGTAATGTACCGTTTAAAATAGGTATTCTCACTAAATTTTTCTTTGCATCCTCTATTGCTTTTGCAATTGCTGATGCAACATCTTTAGACTTCCCTAATCCGTGTCCAACAACACCGTTACCATCACCAACTACTACAATAGCAGAGAAACCAAATGCTCTACCACCTTTAGTTACTTTTGTAACACGTTGTACACCTACTAACTTATCTACAAGCTCTAACCCACTTGGCTTAACTCTTTCTACGTTTTTATAACCTTGCATAATTTCTTAAAATTTTAAACCAGATTCCCTTGCAGCCTCTGCTAATACTTTAACTCTACCATGGTATAAATAACCATTTCTATCGAAAGCAACTTTTTCTAAACCAGCTTTAGTAGCTATTTCTGCAATTGCTTTACCAACTGCTGCTGCTGCTTCTACTTTAGAACTTGCCTTTATTCCTTTATCTCTTGATGATGCTGAAGCTAATGTTACTCCGTTTACATCGTCAACTATTTGAGCGTAAATTTCTTTATTACTTCTAAAAACCGATAATCTTGGTTTTGTAGCAGTACCAGATATAATTTTTCTGATTCTACGCTTTATTCTAGTTCTTCTTTGTAGCTTTGATAATGCCATAATACTTATATATTATGCAGATTTACCTGCTTTTCTTCTTAATATTTCACCAACAAACTTTACACCTTTACCTTTATAAGGCTCTGGCGCTCTGAAAGAACGAATCTTTGCAGCAATTTGACCAACTAATTGTTTGTCAAACGAAGATAATTTAATGATTGGGTTTTTCCCTTTCTCAGATACTGTTTCGATTTTAACTTCTGGAGCCAATTCTAAAACAATATTATGAGAGAAACCTAAAGCTAAATCTAATTTCTGTCCTTGATTAGATGCTCTATAACCAACACCAACCAATTCTAAATCTTTAGTCCAACCTTTACTTACGCCTTCAATCATATTATTGATTAAAGCTCTCATTAAACCATGTTGTGCTTTATGGTCTTTGCTTTCCGATGTTCTATCTAAAGTGATAATACCATCTTCAATCTTTACAGTAATACCGTTTGAAATAGTCTGAGATAATTCTCCTAACTTTCCTTTAACCGTAATTACATTGTCTACTATGTTTACATCTACACCTTGTGAAATGCTAACGGGATTTTTTCCTATTCTACTCATTTCTTAAGATTTAATAAACGTAACATAAAACTTCTCCTCCAACATTCTCTTGACGTGCTTTTTTATTTGTCATTACACCTTTAGATGTAGAAACAATAGCAATTCCAAGTCCGTTTAATACTCTTGGCATCTCTGTAGAGCCAACATATTTACGTAAACCCGGTGTACTGATACGTTGAATTTTTCTGATTACTGACTCTTTTGTCTCCTTGTCATACTTTAAAGCGATCTTAACTGTCCCCTGAACTTTATCGTCATTGAACTGATAACTTAAAATAAAACCTTGATCAAACAAAATCTTAGTCATTTCCTTCTTCAAGTTTGAAGCTGGAATTTCCACTACTCTGTGCCCTGCTGCGATTGCATTTCTTACTCTCGTAAGAAAATCCGCGATTGGATCTGTATACATATTTATTTATATTGCGATTACGGTTTTCAAATACCTCTATTTCTACTACAGATTTCTCTGTGATACCTGAACCTATAATCAGTTAAAATTCTTTTACTCAAAAAAATAGAGCGCGCAAATATACACAATCTATTTTAGTTTTTAAGCTTTAAATAAGTTTTCTACCAACTTGCTTTCTTAACTCCTGGTATCAAACCTTGATTTGCCATTTCACGAAACGTAACACGTGACAAACCGAACTGACGCATATATCCTTTTGGACGTCCAGTTAACTTACATCTGTTGTGCAATCTCACTGGTGATGCATTTTTAGGCAACCTTTGCAAAGCATCATAATCTCCAGCTTCTTTCAAAGCTTTCCTTTTTTCAGCATATTTTGCAACAGTGCGTTCTCTCTTGCGCTCACGCGCTTTCATTGATTCTTTAGCCATGTCTTAATTTTTTTTGAATGGTAAACCTAATTCTCCCAATAATGACTTTGCTTCCTTATCAGTAGCTGCAGATGTTACAAATGTAATATCCATACCGTTAATTTTTTTAACCTGGTCTATATTAATCTCTGGGTAAATGATTTGTTCAGTAATACCTAAATTGTAATTACCTCTTCCATCAAATCCATTAGCTTTTATACCGTTAAAGTCTCTTACACGTGGTAAAGAAGCTGTAACTAATCTATCTAAAAACTCATACATTTTATCACCTCTTAACGTAACCTTTACACCAATTGGCATACCCTTACGTAGTTTAAATGATGCAACATCCTTCTTAGACATTGTAGATATAGCCTTTTGACCAGTAATAGTAGTCAATTCTTCTAAAGCATAATCTATTAATTTCTTATCTGCAATTGCAGCACCAACACCCTTAGAAACAACTATCTTTTCTAATTTAGGAACTTGCATTACATTTTTATAACTGAATTCTTCAGTAAGAGCTTTTACCACTCTTTCTTTGTATTCTGATTTTAATCTTGGTACGTAACTCATGATTATTCTTATTTTTTAGTTTTTTTAGAGATTCTAGTTTTAGTATCTCCATCAACCTGATAACCTACTCTTACAGCAACACCATCCTCAACTAACATAACATTAGAGATATGTAATGATGCTTCTTTTTTTACAATACCACCTTGAGGACTTTGAGCGCTTGGTTTAGTGTGCTTAGAAACTAAGTTAACACCTTCTACTAAGACTCTATCTTTATCCTTGATAATCTGTAAAACTTTACCTTCCGATCCTCTATGGTCTCCTGCAATTACTTTTACAGTATCACCAGTTTTAATTTTAAACTTCTTCATTTTATTATAATGTTAAAGCACTTCTGGTGCTAATGATACTATTTTCATGAATTGTTTCTCACGAAGCTCACGAGCTACAGGACCAAATACACGTGTTCCTCTCATCTCCTCTGTAGGATTTAAAAGTACACAAGCATTGTCATCAAATCTGATATATGACCCATCTTTACGTCTAACTTCTTTCTTCGTTCTTACAACAACTGCTCTAGATACTTGACCTTTTTTTACAGCTCCGTTTGGAGTAGCAGATTTAACAGATACTACAATCTTGTCTCCAATACTTGCGTAACGTTTTCTTGTTCCTCCTAAAACTCTAATTACTAAAACTTCTTTAGCTCCAGTGTTATCTGCTACTTTTAATCTTGATTCTGTCTGTAACATATTATTTAGCTCTTTCTAGGATTTCTACTAATCTCCAACGTTTAGATTTACTCATAGGTCTTGTTTCCATGATCCTAACAGTATCTCCTTCGTTGCAATCATTCTTTTCGTCGTGTGCAACGTACTTCTTAGTCTTTAATACGAACTTTCCGTACATTGGGTGCTTTACTCTTTTAGTTTCTGCAACAACTATAGATTTCTCCATTTTGCTACTTGAAACCACACCAATTCTCTCTTTTCTAAGATTTCTTTTTTCCATCTTTAAAACTGACTATAGAATTATTGTAATTCTCTTTTTGTTAATTCTGTTGCAATTCTTGCTACAGTTCTTCTTAAACTTCTCAACTGCAATGGGTTCTCCAAAGGAGTTATCGCGTGAGCCATTTTAAGATCGGTATAATTCTTTTGCAACGCTCCAAGCTTCTCATTAAGATTTGCTATAGATAATTCTTTTACTTCTGATTGTTTCATTCTATTTCGAATTAAGCGTTAATATCAAAGTCTCTTGCTACTACAAACTTCGTTCTTACTGGAAGTTTCTGTGCAGCTAAACGTAAAGCTTCTTTTGCAACATCCATTGGTACACCACCAATTTCAAACAAAATTCTACCTGGCTTAATAACTGCAACGAAATGATCTGGTGCACCTTTTCCTTTACCCATACGTACTTCTAGGGGTTTCTTGGTAATAGGCTTATCTGGAAATACCTTAATCCAGAGTTGTCCTTCTCTTTTCATATGACGAGTTGCCGCGATACGAGCTGCTTCAATTTGACGTGAAGTTAATAAGTTCTGATCTATCGATTTGATACCAAACATTCCATTAGAAAGTTGATTACCTCTACCCGAAATACCAGTCATATTTCCTTTCGCCTTCTGTACCTTACGGTATTTTACTCTTTTTGGCTGTAACATTTTTAATTTCTAATTTTAAAAATTATTTTCTTCTACGAGGTTGCGGTCTTTTTCCTCTATCTCCACCACCTTTATTACCACCTGCTTGCTTTTTAGACAACCCTACTAATGGTGATAATTCTCTTTTACCATATACCTCACCTTTCATAATCCATACTTTAATTCCTAATCTTCCATAGGTAGTATGAGCTTCAACAAGTGAATAATCAATATCTGCTCTGAACGTAGAAAGAGGAATTCTTCCTTCCTTAAAATGCTCTGAACGTGCCATCTCTGCACCATTTAAACGACCTGAAATTTGAATTTTAATTCCTTCAGCATTCATTCTCATAGTGGCTTGGATAGCCATTTTGATAGCTCTCTTGTAAGAAATTCTATTTTCAATTTGACGTGCAACACTTACTGCAACTAATTTAGAATCCAATTCTGGACGCTTAATCTCAAAAATATTAATTTGAACTTCTTTTTCTGTGATCTTCTTTAGCTCCTCTTTTAACTTGTCTACCTCTGTTCCACCTTTCCCAATAATAATACCAGGTCTTGCAGTAGTGATAGTAACGGTTACAAGTTTTAAAGTACGCTCTATAATTACACGAGAAACACTTGCCTTAGATAAACGAGCATTTACATACTCTCTTATCTTATAATCTTCTGCAATTTTATCTCCGTAGTCATTACCACCATACCAGTTAGATTCCCAACCTCTGATGATTCCTAAACGATTTCCTATTGGATTTGTTTTTTGTCCCATTTCTACTTTGATTGATTACTTAAATTTTTAGCACCTAACTCTAAAGTAACGTGATTAGAACGCTTACGAATTCTATGAGCACGCCCTTGTGGAGCTGGTCTTAATCTTTTTAACATTCCTGCGCTGTCTACACAAATAGTCTTCACAAATAAACCAGCCTCTTCAATTGCTGCATCTGCATTCTTAGCTTGCCAGTTTGCAATAGCAGACAATAACAATTTTTCTAAGTTTATAGATGCCTCTTTAGGACTAAATTTTAAGATTTGTAAAGCTTTTTCAACCTCTACTCCTCTTACTTGATCCGCTACTAAACGCATTTTTCTTGGTGACGTAGGACAGTTAGTAAGCTTTGCAAAAGCACGGTGCTTTCTAGCCTCTTTTAACTGATCTGCCATATTTTTTTTACGAACTCCCATAGCCTATTTTTTTCCTTTGTTTTTTGCACCTGCATGTCCTCTAAAAGAACGTGTTGGTGAAAATTCGCCTAATTTGTGACCTACCATGTTTTCTGTAACGAATACTGGTACAAACTGACGGCCATTATGAACAGCGATAGTTTGACCAACGAAATCTGGAGTAATCATGCTTGCTCTAGACCAAGTTTTGATTACTGTTTTATTACCAGCTTCTACATTAGCTAACACTTTTTTCTCTAATTTATAGTGAACGAAAGGTCCTTTTTTTAATGATCTTGCCATAATTTATTATTTCTTTCTACGTTCTAAAATATACTTATTACTAGCTTTGGTTTTAGACCTTGTCTTAAATCCTTTTGCAGGAATACCATTTCTAGATCTTGGATGACCTCCAGAAGCACGTCCTTCACCACCACCCATTGGGTGATCCACAGGATTCATTCTTACTGCATTCACTCTTGGTCTTCTACCTAACCATCTAGATCTACCAGCTTTACCAGAAACTAGTAATTGGTGATCTGAATTAGATACTACTCCAATTGTTGCCATACATGTTAACAAGACATATCTCGTCTCACCAGAAGGTAACTTTACAGTTGCATACTTACTCTCCTTTGCTAATAATTGTGCAAAAGAACCAGCTGAACGTGCCATAACAGCACCCTGACCTGGACGTAATTCAATACATGAGATTGTAGATCCTAAAGGTATTTCACTTAATAGCATTCCGTTCCCAATTTCTGGCTTTACACCTTCTCCTGAAACAATTACTTGACCTACTTTTAAACCGTTTTGTGCTATCACATAACGCTTTTCTCCATCAGCATAACTAAGTAAAGCGATAAACGCAGTACGATTTGGATCGTACTCTATAGTTTTAACTGTTGCGGGAATACCTTGTTTATCTCTTTTAAAATCGATAATACGATATTTTTGTTTATGACCTCCACCTATATTACGTGTTGTCATTCTACCCTGATTGTTTCGACCTCCAGATCGTTTTTTCGGAGCAAGTAAACTTTTCTCCGGCTTATCAGTTGTTATGGTGTCGAACCCATTTACAACTCTAAAACGCTGACCTGGTGTTATTGGCTTTAATTTTCTAACTGACATTTTTGTCTTTTAAAGATTGTTATAAAAATCAATACTATCTCCTTCTGCTAACTGTACAATCGCTTTTTTATACCCACTTTTGATACCAGTAACTAAACCTTTTTTAGTAAACTTAGTATTTCTTTGTATTGGGTAATTTAAAGTTCTTACACTTGAAATAGAAACTCCGTAAGTTGCTTCAACAGCTCCCTTAATTTCTAATTTATTAGCCTTTCTATCTACTACAAATGTATAACGATTAAATACTTCACTATCGCTTGTAGCTTTTTCCGTGATAATAGGTTTTATTAAAATACTCATATCCCTATTTGCTTAAATTTGTGTTTATATCTTCTAAAGAACTCTCCGTTATTATAAGCTTGTTCGTGTTCAAAACACCATAAGTATATAATTCTGAAGCTTTAATTACTTTAGATTTTTTTAAGTTACGTGATGATAAATACACATTTGCATTTTCATTACCTAACACAAACAATGATTTTTTTGTTTCTAACTCTAACGCTTTTAATACGTCTAAGAAATTTTTAGTCTTTGGAGTTTCAAAATCGAAATCTTCAACAACTATCACATTTTTATCATTTGCTTGAATACTTAAAGCTGACTTACGTGCCAAACGCTTTAAGTTTTTATTCAATTTAAAAGAATAATCTCTAGGTCTTGGTCCGAACATACGTCCACCACCTCTAAAAACTCCAGACTTGATAGAACCTGCTCTTGCAGTACCAGTACCTTTTTGTTTTTTTATCTTTCTAGTTGAACCTGCTATTTCAGCTCTTTCTTTAGATTTGTGCGTTCCCTGACGTTGATTTGCCAAGTATTGCTTTACGTCTAAATAAATAGCGTGATCATTAGGCTCTATTCCGAATACATCCTTAGAAAGCTCAACCTTTCTACCTGTATCTTTTCCTGTAATATCTAAAACTGCTACTTTCATTATTTCTGAATAGTTACAAAAGCATTTTTGTGTCCAGGAATTGCTCCTTTAACAACAAGTAAGTTCTTTTCAGCAACTACTTTTAATACTCTTAAGTTTTGTACTTTCACTTTATCTCCACCCATTCTACCTGCCATTCGCATTCCTTTGAATACTCTTGCTGGATAAGACGCAGCACCAATTGATCCGGGAGCTCTTAAACGGTTATGTTGTCCGTGAGTTGCTTGACCAACACCGGCAAATCCATGACGCTTTACAACACCCTGAAAACCTTTACCTTTAGAAACACCAGAAACATCCACAAATTCACCTTCTTCAAAGTGACTTACGGATATAGAATCTCCTAATTTATACTCTCCTTCAAATCCTTGAAATTCAACGACTTTTTTCTTAGCAGTAGTACCAGCTTTTTTAAAGTGGCCCTCTAACGCTTTGTTAGAACTTTTTGCTTTTTTGTCATCGAAACCAAGCTGTAACGCACTATAGCCGTCAACCTCTTCGGTTCTGACCTGAGTGACAACACAAGGACCCGCTTCGATTACTGTACAAGGAATGTTCTTCCCGTTTTCATCAAATAAGCTGGTCATTCCAATCTTTCTTCCTATTAACCCAGACATTTAGTTAAAATTTTAGACGATAGAACATAGTATCCAGCGCGTCTATATTAATAATTATTTGTTCGAAACTATTGTTTCATTTGTGACCTTTGCGCTTGTTCCAAAAAAAAACAGCGTAAACAAATTCAACGCTGATTTTGTTTTTTCCGTTTTTCCTTCGCGAAACGCTCTGGACATGTTACTATTATTGAATTTAACCTCAAAAAATAGCTTAACCCTACTCTAATTCGGGTTGCAAAAGTATTAAAAACTTTCGGTTTAACAAAATTAAACCGAAAGTTAATATTTTACTTATACTTTTATCTCAACTTCAACACCACTTGGTAACTCAAGTTTCATTAAAGCATCAATAGTTTTCGAAGAAGAACTATAGATGTCTAATAATCTTTTGTAAGAAGCTAATTGAAATTGCTCTCTAGATTTTTTGTTTACGTGTGGTGAACGTAATACAGTAAAAATCTTTTTATGAGTTGGTAAAGGAATTGGTCCGTTTACAACAGCTCCAGTATTCTTTACGGTTTTTACGATCTTCTCAGCAGATTTATCTACTAAATTGTAATCGTAAGACTTTAATTTTATTCTAATTTTTTGACTCATCTTTTATAATTTAGTGATTAACCTTTTGCTTTTGTTATTACTGCTTCTGAAATATTAGAAGGAGTAGTTGCATAGTGAGAAAATTCCATAGTTGAAGTTGCTCTACCAGAAGATAATGTTCTTAATGTAGTTACATAACCAAACATTTCTGATAATGGTACATCAGCTTTTACAACTTTTGCTCCAGCTCTATCATCCATAGCATTTACTTGACCTCTACGACGATTTAAATCTCCAACAATATCACCCATATAATCTTCAGGTGTTACTACATCCATTTTCATAATTGGCTCAAGAATCACAGCACCCGCAGCTTTCGCAGCAGCTTTGTAACCTAATTTTGCAGCCAACTCAAAAGAAAGTGCATCAGAATCTACAGGGTGGAAAGATCCATCCTTTAGAGTAATCTTCATTGTATCCATTTCAAATCCAGCCAAAGGTCCATTAATCATTGCCGCTTTAAATCCTTTTTCAACAGAAGGAATAAATTCTTTAGGAATACGTCCTCCTTTAATTTTATCAAGGAATTGTAATCCTGGTCCTTTAAAGTCATCATCTGCAGGTCCCATCTCAAATGCAATGTCACCAAACTTACCACGTCCACCAGATTGCTTCTTATAAGTTTCTCTGTGCTCTGCAGTTCTTGTTAATGCTTCTTTATATTCTACTTGAGGTTCTCCTTCGTTAACTTCTACCTTAAATTCACGTCTCAATCTATCAACAATGATATCTAAGTGTAATTCACCCATACCAGAGATAATAGTTTGACCTGAAGCTTCATCAGTTTTTACTTGGAATGTAGGATCTTCTTCAGCTAATTTTGCTAAAGCCATACCTAATTTATCAACATCAACTTTAGTTTTAGGCTCTACCGCGATACCAATTACTGGATCTGGAAAGTCCATTGATTCTAAAACAATTGGAGCGTCCATTGCAGACATTGTATCTCCTGTTTTAATATCTTTAAACCCAACTGCTGCTCCAATATCTCCTGCTTCGATATAATCGATTGCATTTTGCTTATTAGAGTGCATTTGATAAATTCTAGAAATACGTTCTTTTTTACCAGAACGGTTATTCAATATATATGAACCAGCATCTAAACGACCTGAATATGCTCTAAAGAATGCTAAACGACCTACAAAAGGATCGGTAGCAATTTTAAACGCCAATGCAGCAAACGGCTCCTTAACATCTGGTTTACGAGAAATCTCTTCACCAGTATTAGGATCTGTTCCTACAATTGCATCTTTATCAGTTGGAGCAGGTAAATAACGACATACAGCATCTAACAAGAACTGAACCCCTTTATTTTTAAATGCAGAACCACAAATCATTGGAATGATTGCCATATCCATTACAGCAGCACGCAATGCAGCATGCACTTCTTCTTCTGTAATAGAATCTTCATCTTCCATGAATTTTTCTAGTAAGTTCTCATCGTAACTCGCAACCTCTTCAATTAACAAGGCTCTATATTTAGCAGCCTCTTCCTTCATATCTTCAGGAATGTCAACGACATCAAAAGTTGCCCCTTGAGTATCATCGTGCCATATAATTGCACGGTTTTTTATCAAATCTACAACACCTTTAAAATCATCTTCATCACCAATGTTTAAAACGATTGGCACTGCGTTTGATTTTAGCATTTCTTTAACCTGACGACAAACCATCATAAAATCAGATCCTTGACGGTCCATTTTATTTACAAAACCAATTCTTGGCACTTTGTAATTATCTGCTAATCTCCAGTTAGTTTCAGATTGTGGCTCAACACCATCAACTGCACTAAATAAGAATACTAAACCATCCAATACACGTAATGATCTATTTACTTCTACAGTAAAATCAACGTGACCTGGAGTGTCAATTATATTAAAGTGATACCCTTTAGTGTCTGGTGTCTTTTCACCATTTTCAAGTGGAAACTCCCACTCACAGGTTGTTGCAGCAGAAGTAATTGTAATACCTCTTTCTTGCTCCTGTTCCATCCAGTCCATTGTTGCAGCACCATCATGCACTTCACCAATCTTGTGAGAAACTCCTGTATAATATAATACACGTTCAGTTGTAGTGGTTTTTCCTGCATCAATATGCGCAGCAATACCAATATTTCTAGTAAAATTTAAATCTCTTGCCATTTCCTATTAAAATCTGAAGTGTGAGAATGCTTTATTAGCCTCAGCCATCTTATGAACATCCAATCTTTTCTTAACAGCAGCACCTTCTTCTTTAGCAGCAGCTAATATCTCTGCAGCTAGTTTTTGTGCCATTGTTTTTTCGTTACGCTTTCTTGTATAAGAAATCAACCATTTAATGGCCATAGAAATCTTACGGTCTGGTCTAATTTGCTGTGGAATTTGGAATGTTGCTCCACCAACTCTTCGGCTACGAACCTCAACTTGTGGCATTACATTACCTAAAGCATCTTTCCATATTTCTAACGATGATTTTTCTTCGTCTTGTTTCTTTTCTTCTACGATATCTAGTGCATCGTAAAATACTTTAAAAGCTGTTGATTTTTTACCATCCCACATTAAGTTATTTACAAAACGTGTAACCATTTGGTCATTAAACTTTGGATCTGGTAAAAGAATTCTTTTTTTCGCTCTTCTTTTTCTCATGTCTTTACATTAATTGTTTTAATAAACTTACTTTGGACGTTTTGCTCCGTATTTAGATCGACGTTGAGTTCTTCCCTCAACACCAGCAGTATCTAATGCTCCACGAACTATGTGGTATCTAACTCCAGGTAAATCTTTAACTCTTCCTCCTCTAACTAATACTATCGAATGCTCTTGTAAATTATGTCCTTCTCCAGGAATATATGCATTAACCTCGTTTCCGTTTGTTAAACGAACCCTTGCTACTTTTCTCATTGCTGAGTTAGGTTTCTTAGGTGTCGTTGTGTAAACACGAGTACATACTCCTCTTCTCTGAGGACATGAATTTAAAGCCGCCGATTTACTCTTCTTAGTTATACTGGTTCTTCCTTTGCGTACTAATTGTTGTATAGTTGGCATACTAATTTGTGATTGTTTACGTTTTTTATTTGTTAAACCTCTTTTTTAAGAGAGTGCAAATGTACAATAAATTTCTATTTATTCAAATGCGGATTAATTTATTTTTGATAAAGTTTTTTGTATTCAGATAAAAACTTACCTTGACAAAGGTTAATTAACATATTCTCTATCCGTTGAAATTCAATTTTACTCCTTATATATATACTCTTATTTTCCTTTTAGGAATTTCAAATTTAATTGGCCAAAATTTAGAATTAAAAATAATAACGAATGATTCATTAGACAACCCTATTATAAACGCTATCAGTTTTAAAAAAAAGCATGAAAGCAAAAGTAGTGTTTATAGTGAATTGGATTCTGTTTCGAAACAACTTTCTGAAATTGGCTTTATAAACAATCATCTTAAAAGTGTTAATTATAAGGACAGTCTATATTCAGCAACTTACTCATTAAATAAAAACACTGAAAGCATCTCTATTTTCTATGACGTTACAATTTTTGATAAAAACTTAATCAAACTTTTCTCAACTGACTTTAATGATGACTATTTTGTTATCAAATTAAATAATCTTGAAAAAACGATGAATAGCCTTGTGGCTTATTTAGAACATAAAGGGAATTCGTTTGCAGAACTCTCTTTAAAAAATATTTTACTAAAAAACGAGAAACTAATAGGTACTTTAATTATTGAAAAATCAATTACTAGAAAAATTGACAAAATAATAGTGAATGAGTATACAGATTTCCCCAAATCTTTTATAAACCATTATTTATACCTCAAAGAGAATAGTCTTTTCAATAAATCAAAATTAGAATACGCTTCAAACGCAATTCAATCTTTACCCTTTGTTTCTGAGATAAAGCCCCCTGAAGTATTATTTACAAATGATTCAACTTCTGTTTACATATACTTGCAAAAAAGAAAATCCAATAAGTTTGATGGATTGATCGGTTTTTTCTCTGATGAAAGTGGCAAACTGAAATTTAACGGCTATTTAGATCTATTGTTAAAAAATGTATTTAATAAAGGAGAGCAATTTTCCATAAATTGGAAAAGCAACGGTGAAGAGCGTAAGTTATTCAACTTAAATATTGAAACTCCATATATCTTTAAATCTAAAATAACACCAAGCGCATCTTTTAACATCTATAAACAAGACTCCTCATTCTTAAATATCAATGCAAAATTAAATGTAGCATATTCTATAAACCCTCAAAGTAATCTTTCTATAAAGTATTCAACTGAAAAATCAAATGATTTAAATACCGAAAGCGTTAACAACATTAAAGAGTATAGCAACTCTTTTTATGGAATATCGTATACCTATAAAAAAATCAACCCTCAAAAACCATTTCAAGATAAATTCTACTTTAATTTTAATTCCAATATAGGTAGAAGAACATCGATAGAAACATCAGTTAAAGAAAAACAGCAAAAACATGAATTAGTTTTAAACTATAATTGGACATTAAATCAAAAAAACGCTATATCAATAAAAAGTAGTAATGGATTATTTATTTCAAACGACTATTTATCTAACGAGTTATATAGAATTGGTGGTTCAAATTCAATTAGAGGTTTTAATGAAGAAAGCATTTTCGCTTCAACTTACAGTGTTTTAAACCTTGAATATCTTTATTATTTAGAAAATGAGTCTTATATATACTCTATAACAGATTTCGCTTATATTGAAAATATCCCTTTAGAACAAAAAAATGAGAGGTATAGTTTAGGTCTGGGTTACGTTTATTCTATTAAATCTGGATTAATAGACATAAGCTATGCAATAGGAAAACAATCAAATTTCCCTTTTGACCTTAACAATTCCAAGTTTCATATAAAAATGATTCAATTTTTTTAGAATTTAAACGCAACCTTTTGCAATCGTATTCATCTTATTACTAGGATATCCGCAAAGGTTCTTAACATTTATTTAACTTTTTTAACTTTTTTTATGTTAAAAAATAGGAATATTAAGTATTATTTAAGACTTTTGGAGCTAATTAATTCAAATAATTATATAATGAAAACAAAGTTTAATGGAATTTTAACGCTATTACTAGCGTTTGTAGTGCAATTTACTTTTGCACAATCAAAGACTATTTCGGGTACTGTATCTGATGATACTGGATCATTACCAGGAGTAAGTGTTATAATTAAAGGTACCGTTACAGGTGCTGAAACTGATTTTGACGGTAACTATTCAATTACAGCAAATGTTGGAGATATTCTTCAATATAGTTTTGTTGGAAAGACAATGGTTCAAAAAACTATTGGAACCTCTAACACAATTGATGTTACAATGTCAGATGATGACAATGTATTAGAAACTGTTGTTGTTTCTGGTTTTGGACGTAAATTAGAAAAAAGAAGTTCTACGTTTGCAGTTCAAACAATAGGAGGTGAAGACCTTACAAAAGCAAGAGAAGCAAACATTGGTAACAGTTTATCTGGAAAAATTGCAGGTGTACAAGTTACAGCAAGTTCTGGATCTGTTGGAGCATCTTCTCGTATTATATTAAGGGGAGCTAGTTCTATTACTGGTAACAATCAACCTCTTTATGTAATTGATGGTGTGCCATTAGATAATAATTCTACTGGTAATGCTGGTGCATATGGTGGTAGAGATATGCCAAATGGTGTGTCTGATATTAACCCAGATGACATTGAAACAATTAATGTACTTAAAGGCCCTGCTGCTGCTGCACTTTACGGTGTAAGAGCATCAAATGGTGTAATTGAGATTACAACTAAGAAAGGTAAGAATAGTACTAATTTAGGTATTTCTTATAACTCAAATGTTCAATTTGACAGTCCATTAATCTTAAATGACTTTCAGAATTCATATGGTCAAGGATCTAATCCTTACACATTTGAATTTGTTGATGGTACAAATGGAGATGGTGGAGTTGATGAAAGTTGGGGTCCTCCTCTAGATGTAGGTTTAGAGTTTGTACAATGGGATTCTTACAAAGTAGGTGGAGCTCCATTACCATGGATATCTCATCCTAATAACGTTAAAAACTTTTACGAAACTGGAGTTCAGTTAAGTAATAGTGTTTCATTTTCAGGTGGATCAGAAGATATTACTTATAGATTATCTTTAGGTAAATTTGATCAACAAGGGATGGTTCCTTTTACAGATTATAATAGATTTACAGTTGGTGGTAGTTCATCTCAAACTATTTCAGATAAATTCACAACATCTATTAATTTAAATTATACAAAATCTGGAAGTGGTAACTTACCATATGTAGGATACAGTAATGAAAATCCAGTACAACAATTTATTTGGTCTGGTAGACAAGTTGATTTTGACGCGTTAAGAGATTGGAGAAATTTACCTTTATCTGCTGAAGGAACTGCAGCTGCTGGTACTCCATTAAACTGGAATACAGTATTCCAAAACAATCCTTTTTGGGTTCTTGAAACAAATCTTAGAGATTTTGATAAAGATAGAATCGTTGGAAATATTGGTATGAATTATCAAATAAACGATAAATTTACTTTATCTGGTAAAGTTGGTTTAGACCATTGGAATTCTATAGCTACACAAAGACAAGCTTTTGGTAGTAATAATGCACCAAACGGTTCTTATAACGAAGTTATCAGATCTTTCTCTGAAAGAAATGCTGAATTGTTATTAAGTTATAAAACTGAAATCAATGAAGATTTAACTTTTGATATGAGTGTTGGTGGTAATCAAATGAAGAGAGACTATAAGTTCAATTACTTAAGTGCTCCTCAATTACAATTACCAGAATTATATAATCTTAATAACTTAAGAGCAGGTTCAGACTATAGTGCTTCTAATTCAGCTAATGAAAGAAGAATTAACAGTATCTATGGATTTGGAAAAATAGCTTATAAAGATTACTTATTCTTAGAATTTACTGGGAGAAATGATTGGTTAAGTGTATTACCTATTGCTAATAATAATTTCTTCTATCCTTCTGTAACTGCTAGTGCAGTAATTACTGATATGATTGGAAGTGAATCAGACGTTCTTTCTTTCTTAAAGTTAAGAGGTGGATGGGCTGAAGTTGGTGGTGGACCATTATCACCATATAGTTTAGAGCCTACTTACGGTTTATCATCTACTCCATTTGGAGATGCAACTGTTGGTTACTTACCAAATTCATTAAACAACCCAAGTGTTAAACCAGAATCTACAGTAGGTACTGAATTTGGTGTTGATTTAAGATTATTCAATAGTAAACTTAGAATTAATGCAACTTATTACGATCAATCGACATTTGATGCAATTATTCCAGTTCAAGTTTCTGCTGCATCTGGTTACACAAGTGCTGTAAGAAATGTAGGTGAAATGAATAATAAAGGTGTTGAAATTCAAATTGGATCAACTGTAGTTGATAAAGGAGACTTTAAATTTGATGTTGATTTAAACTTTGCTAAAAATGAGAACAAAGTTGTTTCACTTGGTGGTTTAGAATCATTAGTAATAGGTGGACAATGGAGTATGACATTAGAGGCTAGAGAAGGTGAATCTTATGGTTCAATCGTTGGTTCTTCATTTAGAAGAGCAGATGACGGTCAAGTTATATTTGTAAATGGTTTGCCAGCAATTGATGGTGGTAATAAAATTTTAGGTAACATTACTCCTGATTGGACTGGTGGTGCTAACTTTACATTTAACTACAAGAACTTTAATTTAGGCGTTTTAGTAGATGCTAAAATTGGTGGAGATATTCATTCAATGACAACATCTTGGGGTCGTTATGCAGGGGTATTAGAAGAAACAATGATTGGTAGAGAAACTGGTATTGTAGGTGATGGTGTTATGCTAGACCCAGCAACAGGTGCTTATGTTCCAAATAATGTTGTAAGATCTGCTGAAGATTATAATAAAAGAGCTTATTCTAATAGTATAGTTGAAAGTTCTGTATTTGATGCATCTTATGTTAAATTAAGACAATTAACTTTAGGGTATAAATTACCTTCTAAATTAATTGAGAAAACAATGTTTAAAGATATCAATGTATCTTTAGTTGGTCGTAACTTAGCAATCTTACATAAGAATGTACCACATATTGATCCTGAAACAGCATTTAGTGATTCTAATAGTGGACAAGGTCAAGAATTTGGTCAATTGCCATCAGCAAGAAGTATTGGTTTTAACATTAGTTTGAAACTATAATTTTAACACATTTAAATTTTTAAAAAATAAAAAATATGAAACGATTTAAAATAACATTATTCTTATTTGCAAGCTTACTTCTTACTGTAAGTTGTGATAAAGATTTTGCAGAAATAAATCAAGATCCAAACAATCCAACATCTTTGCCTTCTCACCTTTTATTACCTAATGTGATAAGAGTTGCGCAAAATCAGTTAAATACTACATTTGTTGGTGGTGATATGGGTTCTTGTTGGTCACAACAATTTGCAAAAGTTCAGTACAATGATGAGGCACGTTATATTCCTCGTCAAAGTGTAATTGCTAGTGTTTGGAGTACATTTTACGCAGATGTAATTTCTGATGCTTCAAGTATGTATAATTTAGCGGAAGCTGAAGGAAACAATAATATGATGGCAATTGCTTTAACAATTCAAGCACATGGCTATGCAACTTTAACTGATATGTATGGAGATATTCCTTTTAGTGAAGCAATTAATGCTGATACTACTGGTAATATCGCACCAAAATATGATGCTCAAGCTGATGTTTATACTGGTATTATTGCTATGTTAAATACAGCTAATGGATTGTATGGTAGTGGAGATATTGATGCTACTTCTGATATTATGTATCATGGTGATGCTTCTAAATGGCAAAAATTCACGAACTCTATAAACTTTAGAGCTCTAATGAGAATTTCTGCAAAAGTAAGTGTTGGTTCAGATTTACAAGCATTAGTAAATGCTGGAAATATGTTCTCATCTAATGATGATGAAGCTAAATTAATTTACTTGAGTTCTAGCCCAAATGCTAACCCACTTTTTGAAAGTGTTGTATTTGGTACTAGAGGTGAGTGGAAAGTGAATTCAGAAATTGTTGATATTATGGCTGCATCTAATGACCCAAGATTACCTGTAATTGCACAATTGCAAGAAGATGGGATTTATAGAGGTAAGCCTTCTGGTTTAGTTAATGTTCCTAGTATAGATTATAACTACACGAATGTTTCTGCTATAGGTACTTTCTATTTAGCTGCAGAAGCTCCAGGTTATTACATGTCAAATTCACAATTACAATTTTTAATGGCTGAAGCTGCACAAAAAGGATATATTTCTGGTAGCGCTTCTGATTATTATGATGCGGGTATGACTGCTTCTTTTGCTGCAAATAACGGAACAGATGGTTCTGTTTATATGGCTGCAAACACTTTAAGTGGTTCAAATGCTTTATCACAAATTGGAAATGAAATGTGGAAAGCATTATATGCACAAGGTGTTGAGTCTTGGACTGAGCAAAGAAGAACTGGTTACCCAGTACTTTCACCTGCTTTACAGGCTGAATTATCTCAAATTCCATCAAGATATAATTATCCAAATATTGAAAGTTCAATTAATGCTGCGAATTATAGTGCAGCAGTTGCGTCTCAAGGTGCAGATAATTTAACTACACCTCTTTGGTGGATGAATTAATAATAAATAAATTAAAAAATTAAAAATAATGAAAAAAATATTAAATATATCTATCGTTATAGTAACTATAATTCTTTTTACAAGTTGTAGCACCAATAAGTCAAGTAATACCTCTCGATTAACAGGTTTGTCATTTAACGATCCGAAAAACGGAAACTACATAAAAAATGGCTCTTTTGAAAGTCAAACTCCTCTAGGAATGGTGCTTGTTGAAGGTGGATCTTTTACAATGGGGCAAGTACAAGATGATGTAATGTTTGATTGGAATACCACACCTAAAAAAATGCATGTGCGTCCATTTTTTATGGATGAAACAGAAGTTACTAATTCTGAATATTCCTTGTATGTGCAATATACGAAAGATGTATTTTCTCCTTCCGAGGAAAAATACAAACATATTTACAACTCTGTTTTACCAGACACTTTAGTTTGGAGAAAAAGCTTAGGAAATACAGATATTTTAACGCAAAATTATTTTCGTCACCCAGCGTATGCAGAATACCCTGTAGTTGGTGTTACTTGGTTGCAGGCAAATGAGTACTGCAAATGGAGAACAAACGTAGTAAACTTAAAGAAATTAATAGACAAAGGTCATATTAAAAATATTTTCGAATTAGATTCTACAAGGAACTTTTTTGACACAGATAGGTTTTTAAGTGATTCAGACAACCTATTCACAAAAATAGATGGTAAAGAGCGTGATACAACTATTTATAAAAGAGGTGTAAGAACAAGAAGAAAAAAGGGGGATGCAAAGCTAGGGAAAGATGCTTTTCAAGGAAGAAAAATAACACAAGCAGATGGTATTCTGCAACAAAAATATAGACTCCCTACAGAAGCTGAATGGGAATTTGCAGCAAAAGCAGTTGCGGAAAACAGAGAGTACAACAATATTAGAGGTAGAAAAAAATATGCTTGGAATGGGAAATACACGAGATCTAAAGACAAAAGATACCGAGGTGATCAATTAGCAAACTTCAAACAGGGGAAAGGCGCATATAGTGGTTTACCGGGGTGGAGTTCTGATGGTTCTGATATTCCTATTGAAATAAAATCATATCCCCCAAATGCTTTTGGCTTGTATGATATGTCTGGAAATGTTGCGGAATGGGTAGCAGATATTTACAGACCTATTATTGATAATGAAGCGAATGACTTTAATTATTTCAGAGGAAACATTTTTACAAAAAAATTAATTAATAAAGAAGGTAAAGTTGTTATTGTAGGTGACGATATAGCTGTAGAATACGATACATTACCAAACGGAAGTATTAGACCAAAACAACTTCCTGGAGCTATTAAATACATACCAATCACAAAAAGTGATGCTACTTTTAGAACAAACTTTTCTAAATCTGATAATTTAAATATTTCTGATGGAGATTTAAATTCCTCAAGATTCTACGAAGATGACCAAGATAGATTTGCATCTAGACCTAGCATGTATAATTCACCAAAAAATCCAACAAGAGTTACAGATGCTAATTCTGGTGCTGAAGTAATTACAGTTGATGCTAAAAAACGTAGTACTTTAATTAGTGATCAAACAAGAGTTTACAAAGGTGGATCTTGGGCCGATAGAGAATATTGGTTAGATCCTGCACAAAGAAGGTATTTACCAGAATATATGGCAACTAATTTCATTGGTTTTAGATGTGTTACAGACAAGTTAGGCCCTATGGAATACAGAAAAAAGACAAATGCTGTTCGTAGCAGATAATTTATATTTTAAAAAATATTTAATCCTCATTGTTACTGAACAATGAGGATTTTTTTTATCTTTAAACAATGGGAATAAAAGAAATTTATGCACTGTATTCAAAATACTACCTAGTAGACACCGATACTAGGAATATTAGAGAACATGCACTGTTTTTTGCTTTAAAAGGTGAAAAATTTAACGGAAATAAATTTGCCCATACTGCTCTAGACCAAGGCGCAGCATTTGCAATTATTGATGAAATTGAATTTAAAACAAGTGACAAAACTATTGTAGTAGATAATGTTTTAGAGACGTTGCAACAGCTAGCCAATTATCATCGATTACAATTAAAAATACCAATTATTGCACTAACCGGTAGCAATGGAAAAACAACTACCAAAGAATTAATAAACACGGTACTCTCAGAAAAATATACGACTACCGCTACTGTAGGAAATCTAAACAACCACATTGGTGTGCCTTTAACTTTGCTATCTATGACGCCAAATACTGAAATTGGTATTGTAGAAATGGGTGCTAATCATCAAAAAGAAATTGAATTTTTATGCGGTATTGCAGCACCCGATTTTGGTTATATTACAAATTTCGGAAAAGCACACTTAGAAGGTTTTGGAGGAATTGAAGGTGTAGTTAAAGGAAAGAGTGAATTGTATGCCTTTTTACAGGAACATCATAAAGTTGCCTTTATAAATCCTAAAGATCCTATTCAAGTTGAAAAAACACGAGAGCTTACAAAAATTTGTTTTCCTGAGTACCTTAAGTTTCTAGGAGCAGATCCATTTGTGAAAATAGCATCTGAAGATGGTGAAATTGAAAGCAATCTAATAGGAGCCTATAATTACACAAATATTTTGGCAGCCATAACTATTGGTATTCATTTTAAACTAAAAGCCACGGAAATTAAAAAGGCTATTGAAAATTATATCCCAACAAATAACCGCTCGCAAATCATTGAAAAAGAAAGCAATCATATTATTTTAGATGCTTACAATGCAAACCCTTCTAGTATGGAAGTTGCTTTAGAGAACTTCTCAAAGCTTAAAAAAGCATCTAAAGTTGTTATTTTAGGAGATATGTTTGAGTTAGGAGAGCAAAGTGCTATAGAACATCAAGCAATTGTAAACTTAGCAGATTCCATGACTTTTTCTCAAACACTATACGTTGGCGAACATTTCTATAAAGCGAATACCCAAAACAAACAATTTAGAAATTTCGAAGCCTTAAAAGCATACATTACCGCTAATCCTTTAGAAAATAAATCGGTTTTAATTAAAGGGTCTAGAGGTATGCAATTAGAAAGAATACTTGCTATTATAGATTGATGTTTTTCTTGTGATATTCTAACAAATTATCAATGGGTCTTTGAATAACGCCTGTAATTGTTAAGTTATTTTTAGCTGCTACTTTTTCTAAAACATCTTTAAAATAGTGTGCTATTGAGCCAATAAAATAGATTTTTGAATTGTTATCTACGTTATATGGTAAAACGCGACACTTAAAGAACTCTTGAAAACCTTTCTTAATTAACCTTTTAATATACTTTTCATCTTTAAATTCGAACATAAATTTTGCAAATGATGCCAAATACATATTCGGATTTACTTCTTTGTAAATATTCTTTTTAATGTGATCTGCATCTAAGTTAAATTCTTTTTCAAACTCTGAACAGATATTTTTTGGCATTTTTTTATAAAAAAATGCCAAAAAATATCTGTTC